>ERZ773359.3882-NODE-3882-length-16440-cov-21.976442_pt1 | contig 16440 bp, 12 predicted proteins | sample MGYA00374955_ERZ773359 | MGnify/ENA primary metagenome ERZ773359 (study PRJEB29098, sample SAMN04486028) | biogas fermenter metagenome | study: EMG produced TPA metagenomics assembly of the Biogas fermentation microbial communities from Germany - Plant 4 DNA1... | reverse complement strand
ACCGGTTGGCGCCATAGATAAAGTTAACGCCCGTACTACTATCCGCGTGGCGAACAGTCATCCGGTAAGCAGAAACCTCCAGGACCACTGCTTCCCGGCGGGCGGCATCGGCCACCAAGATGTTTAAACCGACGGTCCGCGGGGTATTTTTTATTATGTCAATTACTTCGTCAATACTCCCCCCATATTGCAAAGCATGCCGGAGCATAATCGTAAAAGGTACCCCGTCTACGGTTGTGTCCTCAGGGACGACAGTGGAATAGGCCTTGGCAATGACAATACCCTTTTCATTCATACCGTGCATGAGCCCGACCATTGAGGGGTAATTCACCGTCACAAACCTGTACCCGGATTCAGGTTCGTAAAAATTAACCGATTGTAGCTCTGCCAATTGCGCCAACCCGGAATAATCCAGATTACGGCCGATCAACATCTCCCCATTACCGGCGGCTTCTCCCCAAACGGCAAAGAAGGAACACCCACCATAGACCTGGCCTATATCCTGCCAAGCATTGCCCAGCAAAAGGTCATTAACAACCCTTCCCGGCCGGGGAGCACCGGAAGCCCGGGCGAACCCCTCAAGTTCCCTCAGGTATTCCCTGGGGATATGCCGTTTAAACGTGGGAATAAACTTGAACCGCGCATAGAAGCTCTTAAAAGCCCGGGCAAAAAAGCTTCCACTCAGGCCTTGCTTTTTAATGATAGCGAATGATTCCGTCATCTTCTCAAACTCCGGCGCCACCACCAGGCGAAACATTTGCGCACCGATCTCTTCCGGGGAACCGGTAAAATAAGCCAGCCTTAGGTCGCCGATTCTGGTGGCCCAAGCCTTGCCGGCCCATAAAACCCCGTCTTTCTCCCGGACCGCCGGTTTTCCCTCCCCCGCCTGCAGTACTTGCGGGGTTGGTGTTTCCAAGGAAAGAAAAAAGAAAAGCAGCGTTATAATGAATAACACTGCCTTTTTTCTTCCGGTCAAGATCCTCACTTCCTTTTCGACTTTTTTTGGATCATCTTTGGCGGTACGTCAAACTGGCAGCAGTTGCCCGGGGTGAAGATAGCATTCTCCAGCAGCGGAAAAAAGCACCAGTACGTACAGGGGATGGTTAATTGGTCCTCTCCTTTCAGCAAAGAGTTTTTTTTAATAATACCACAGGGTGCTGTCTATTTCCTCCCGGCAAGTACGGGCATTTTTTACACGGGTATCCGCGGCGCAACCAACCGGGTTGTCACCGGCAAAGTACGGTCCTTCAAAATTGCCTCGCCCTTTACGAACCAGGAGACGCCAAAGGAGATTATGGCGCAGGCTTCAAGCCAGAAGACAGGCTTGTAGGCACGGACTAACAGGGCAATCGCCGGAATATTGACAATCCCAATAAGAATAAGGCAGGCAATCATCGCGTAACCGCAGAGCAAGTAGATTAAATTGCGGACGAATTTTTCCCCGGTCGGTTTTTCCTGGTCACTAAGGCGAAAAAGGAAAAGACAGAAATAGACCAGGGTGAGAAAAAAACCGGCTGTAAAGAACGAATGCAACCGCCCGCAAATAACAGGAAACCCGGGGGTTTCCGGGCCGGGAGCAGTGGGAAAAAACGCCACTCCCAGGGCAAAGATGCAGGCCAGGTTGGCGGCGATCTCGTCTCTCCGTTCGAAGCCGCGGTACGACCATAAGAATACGGCAATTGCGCAAAGGCTGCCGACGAAGAGATCCCGCATCTCCGTATGGTAATAGGCACTGATTGACTCCTGCAAGTCAATACCCAGGAGTAATCCGCCAATTGCCAGGGCGAAGGGCAACCCGATCCCGATAATCCCCACAGCCTTGCGAAGGCTGAGATAAGAACGGACCAGGTGCTCTTCTTTTCTAAACTGCTCTTCTCTCCTGCTATACTCTTCACTGCGCAGTCGGGGCATTTTCATTCAACCTCTTTTTATCTTCTTACGGCCGTCAAGTGATCCCGCCTGGTTTTTCCTGGGATGAAGCCTTAACAACTCTCTCGTAGAGTTCTTCCAGGGAAAATGGTTTGGCTATGACATCGCAAAAACCATATTCTGCGTGCTTGGCAAGGATCGGATCGTTGGAATAACCGCTGGAAACGATGATTCTGGCTTTTGGGTCCAGCGCCAGGATCTCTTGGGCGGCCTCTTTTCCTCCCATTCCCCCGGGGATGGTAAGATCCATGATTACCACATCAAAAGGGGCCTTCATTTCTTTGGCTTTTTTATATAAACTAACCGCTTCCTTTCCCTCTGCTGCCACTGCCACTTCATGGCCGTAGTCTTCCAGGAACTCCTTCACCGAATTCCGGAGCAAGGGTTCATCATCCATCAGGAGGATTTTCTTCCCTTTTTCTTCAGGTAGACGATTTTTGGTGACGGTTTCCTGTTTAGGCTTTTCGACCGAGGCCGGGAGGTAAAAGTAAAATGTGGACCCGGAACCCACCTGTGAAGAAACCCCAATATAGCCGCCGTGATTCTTAATAATATAGTAGCTTGATGCCAGTCCCAAGCCGCTGCCCATCTCTTTTGTGGTGAAATAAGGGTCAAAGATTTTCATTAAAATCTCTTCGGGGATACCCACGCCTTCATCTTCAACCGCCACCCTCACATAGTTTCCCGGCTTTAGCATCATCTCATTTTCCGGGGGAAGGACTTCATTACAGGCGGAGATCTTAATTATACCGCCTTCAGGCATGGCCTGGCAGGCATTGAGCAGTAAATTATGGAGAACTTGACTGATTTGCCCCGTATCGATTTCCACCGCCCACAAGCCGGGTGGTAATGAATATTCAATTTTGGCCGGAGTGCCTTTGACGGCAAATTCTGCGGTTTCCGCAATTATTTCGCAGAGGTTGGCAATTTGTTTAACCGGTGCACCGCCTTTAGCGAAAGCCAGCAGTTGTTTGGTTAGCTTGGCCGCTCTTAAAGTTGCCTTTCCCATGGTTTTTAGTTCCTTTGTTGCATCCTGCCCTTTTGCCAGTTTAAACTCGGCAAGTTGTAAATTGGCAAGGATCACCGATAAAAGGTTATTAAAGTCGTGGGCGATCCCGCCGGCGAGTATCCCTAAAGACTCCAACTTCTGCATCTTCAGCATGTTTGCCCGTTCTTTTTCCAGGGCGAGTTGTTTTACCGATGCCTCCAGGACCTCCTGTGTCTGCTTGTATAGGGTTATATCCCTATAGGTACCGGTTAACTTGAGGGGCTTGTTACTCTCATCATGGGTCAAAGCGATCCCGCGGGTCCAGAGCCATTTCCACTCCCCTCTCCTGGTTTTGATCTTGTATTCCACATCGCAATATTTTGTCTTTTTTTGCAGGTAATCCTCAAAAGCCTGGATCAAGCGGGGTTGATGGTCCGGATGGATATTCTCCCTCAGCCATTCTAAGTTATATTCGGCTTCTCCTGGTTTGTATTCTAAAATTCGCTGCCAGTTTTCATCAAACTCTAACTTCCCGGTGACAAAGTCATATTCCCAGAGCCCTTCGTCGGTCCCCTCTATAATCGCCTTGATCCGTTCTTCGTTCTGTTGGAGTAAAGCCCGCATCTTTTCTTTCTTCTCAATTTGCGCCTTTAAATCCTCATTCAAGGCTTGTAACTGTTCTCTGCGAATGGAATTCTCCAATGATAAGGCCAGCAGGTTTATGTAGTTGAAGACCAGAGCCATCAGTAACGAGTCTTTATCTGCCTCTTTCTTGGGGATGATAAGATTGCCAAAGCAAAAATCCGCTGTTTTAATGGAGTAGGTCACAAGGTTAGGCTTATCTACTAAAGGACAACCATATGACAGGCCGTCTCCGGCCTCTCTCTGCTCAATGCATTTCCGGCAGTAATCGGTGATGAAGGATTGGCTTAAATATCCCGGAAGGCATAAATGACATTCTTTAATCTTTAATACCGAACGTAAAATGCCCTCGCTAAACTCCGCCTTTTTCTGTAGAGTAGGAAGGGTTTCCAAAATACCGGCGACAGCCAGGAGAAAGGTACCTGCTTGCTGATGTAGCGTTGCCTTTTCCCTTCTCCATTTAAAAGGAGCAAGGACCGGCCGGTGAAGAGCAGCTGAGGAATAAAAGGGGTTATGCATGATCTGGCCGTTGACGATTAGCATGGGGTGTATATTTATGACCTGGATCAAGGTAGTGCTGTGCAGGGTATTGGCATCAAATTGACAGACAACAGTTGCGGAGTTTTTATTGAAAAATTCATTGGCCATGCGTTCGTAGTCGATATATCTTTCGCTGCCCGGCAAGCCGCTGGAGAGCCAGGTTAATTCCCCTGTGACCCGGAGGCCTTCCGGCGGGCTTCCCTCAGCAAAGCGGCGCCAATTCTCCATTACTTCTTCTGGAGAAAAATACCCATTTGGATAATACATGCTCTTGGTGTCTTCTACTACCAATCTACTTTCAAAATCAGCGGGAAGGTGCGATATTTCTTTTTTTAACCAGTCCAAAACAGTTTCTTTGGTTAATGAGTCTGTAACGCAAATCACCTTTTCCCCCTTTTGCAGTCCGTCGGCAATAAACTGCAGGATTATGCGGTTCTTTTTCTCTTGATCCCGGTAAAGCAAACAAGTATGGGTACCCAGGGGGACTGCCTGTTTGCCCAGGCAGAAATCTAAAAAAACCCAGCAGTCGGTACAATTTTTCTCTTGGCTTATGGAACCCTTCTTCTTTTCCATGGCCTTTCTCCTCTATAAATTAAATTATATAATAGAAAATATCTGGCGCAGAGTATTTGTAATAAAATGCCAGTTTTATTTTCTCTATCATTTTCCAAAATCCTCCTTGTGAATGCCTGTAAAAATTATAACCCTTTATAGATTAACTATAAAGGGTTATAACTGTTTTGTCCATTTCCGGGACCCGTTCGGGAGATCGGCCTGTTCTCAGGTTTATAATCCGGCTGGAGAATCAAGGACCTCGTCTTGATGATTAAGAATTTCATCCGGATAATCAAGAACTTCATCTGGATAATAAAGAACCTCATCCGGATAATCAAGAACCTCATTGCCGGTAACCGGAACCCAGACCGGGCTATATTCATGGGTTTCATCTTCAGTCAATTTTATAATAATGCTTCCATCAACAGGCGCCACATATATATTGGACTTATTAGTTAGCAAGGATGGATAACCAGCACAGGCAATTAGCGAAGAATCCGGCGACCATACAGGAACCCCATGTGCATAAGGGATTCTTAACTTAACCGGCTTCTTTTCTCCTGAAAAAATAACATATACGGAAAAACCCTCTCGAAAGGCCAGTTTTTCACCGTCAGGCGACCACACCAGTATTGAAGAGTCTTCAAACTTTTTTTCCCCGCCTTCAATCATAATCGGCCTGCTTTTTTTCCCAATCTTATAGATAAAACGGCCATAATAATATTTTTTGTCAGCTTGTGAATATTCTGCCTTCGTATAGCTAATGAAGGAAGAATCCGGACACCAGGCTAGATCGGTGTAATTTTCTCCTTCAATAAGGTTTCTCAGGTTATCACCGTTAGTATCCATAATATATATGCCGGACTTATCCCCAAACATAGAAGTGAGGGGTTTTCTATATACAAAGACGATTTTTTCCCCGTCAGGAGACCATCTCGCTTGGGAATGAAAACCGCGGTTTTCCGTTAAGATTGTCACTTCTTGGGTCTCAATATCCACATGGAAAACGCCATACCTTCTTTTCTCTTTCAGTACCCCGAGGATTTTTCTCCCATCCGGAGACCAGGAAACATCGGGCTCAACTTCGGCTTCTCCTATATCAATTGCTTTTAAATCATCAGTAATGACATTATAAACATATATTCTCTCCTTATCAGCATCCCTTTGCACAAAAAGAACCTTTTCCCCGTCCGGCGACCATGAAGTTGTTGAGGAATAAGCCAGCCTGGCCGAGAGTTTAACCTGTTCTGTGCCGTCCTTGTTGGATAACCAGAGCTCATAATCGGCTTTAAGCAATGAAATACTTATTATCTTTCGATAGATAAATTTCTCCCCATTTGGTGACCACGTTATGGATTCAAACCTTATATTGCTATTTTCTGCAGTAAGCAATGGTCTTTGTGATTGCGTATTTAGATCTGCCATACATATGCTGGGAATATCGCCTTGAAGAGATATGTACGTGAGTTCACCCGAGAGTTTCTCGGCGGCTAGTGCTCCAGGTTGGAACAATAATACGATCAGAAAAAAACTGAACAGAGAAAAAAGAACTCTTTCCCTCATTTGAATTCCCCCTTGTTTCTCCCTGTCTTGAAAGGAAAAAAATTTTAATATATAATTTATTTCACATAATATAGGTTTTTTCCTTCAGTTTTCATAAAAGGAGGCTGGTGCTTTGCGAAAAATTTCTCTCCTCATCACTGCTTTACTGCTTTTTTTCTTTTCTCTTCCCACCTATGCCTTTGAGATTTGGGAAAACGAAGATGACTATAAATTTGCTTTTGGATTGGAAATAAGCTTTCCAATGGTTTCATCTTCTTTAAGTGCAACTTATAGTATTAATGATAATTTTGCCGTTCAAGGGCTTCTGGGGATTTCCACCGAATTCTCCGGCGAACTATCCGGCATAAAAGCGATCTACCGCATCTCCCATGACACCCTGCGTAACGTATACCTTTTTGGATTGGGGTGTAAAATTACTGAAAGCAGAAGAGTCGAAAACCCGCAATCGGCCTACTGTGGAGTCATTGGCATAGGATTGGAATATGCGCAATTCTTTCTTTTACATAGCGTCAGAACCAGTTTTGAAATCGGCTATAGCCATGCACCATTGCCAGGGAGGAATTCGCATCTGATTCTCTTTACAGGCGCAAGAATCTATTTCTGACTTTTTGGGATATCGTAAAGCAGTATGGTCTCCCCTCTCCCCCCTACATAGTGAATATTTGATGCTGTTCATATTTTGAACTAAGCCATCCCAAAGATAAAAAACCCCTTATAGCAGGTAGCTATAAGGGGTTAAAAAATATAACAAGTTATAGAAAAGAGCCCATGATTAGTGAAGGCGATTCTATAGTTATTGGGATTCCGCAGGTATCTTCAGTTTACCCAGGATATTTTCGGTGAAAAACGATTCCACCTTATCCGGGGTGACGCCGCTGACAACCGTATCGTCAACCCTGACGGAAGGACCGCCCTTCTCGCAGTTTTCCAAGCAGAAGGTGGCATGCAGGTTGATCCGGTCGCCCACTCCTTCGCTTTCCGCTTTTTCCATCAATTTTTTCAGCGTATCGTAGGAGCCTTTCAAGTAGCAGCAGGTACCGACGCAAACAGCCAGGTTAATCTTGTTCTCCTGCTTGCTAGTTAAAAGGGTGATCTCCTCACCGGTAATCCGTCCCCGCATTTGGTAACTGGTGTGCAAGGTTTTATGGGCTTCGCTGCTGTTGGGTTTCTTTAGCCACTGCTCGTAAAGCCTGGCTACTGCCGGGTTATCGTGGGCTTTTCGTAACTGGGATAGCTTATCAGCGCTATATAACCCCTGCGCCCGCTTCTTCTTCGCTTCCCCGCCGGTGGCGACCGGTTGGCCGGCGCCGCCCACACACCCGCCGGGGCAGGCCATCACTTCGATCAGGTGATAATTGGCCTTTCCTTCTTTAACCTCCGCCAGCAGTCTTTTGGCGTTACCGAGCCCGTGGACCACCGCCACTTTAACTTCTAAACCGTCCACTTCCAGCACGGCCTCTTTCAGCCCTTCAAATCCCCTGACTGTTTCAAAGTTGAACAAACCGTCATTGGCGTATTCATCCGCCGGTTTACAGGTCAAGAGGCTGTGGGCGGTCCGTAGTACCGCCTCGGCAACGCCGCCGGTGGCGCCGAAGATAACGCCGGCGCCAGTGGTAAGGCCAAAGGGCATGTCGAAGGCTTCCACTTCCAGTTGGTCAAAGAGCAAACCGCTTTCCCGGATCATCCGGGCCAACTCCTGGGTGGTAAGGACCAGGTCCACGTCGCGTACACCGTTTACTGAAAACTCCGGCCGGGCCGCTTCGAACTTCTTGGCTGAGCAGGGCATGATTGAGATGACAAAGACTTCTTCCGGCTTTTTCCCCAGCTTTTTGGCCCAGTGCCTCTTGACCACCGACCCGAAGATCTGTTGCGGGGAGCGGCAGGTGGAGAGGTTCTTCAGTAAATCCGCGGCGTTGTGCTCCGCATACTTGACCCAGGCCGGGCAGCATGAGGTGAACTGCGGCAGGTTTTCTCCCTTCTTGATCCGGTTAAGAAATTCCGCGGTCTCTTCCATGACCGTCAAATCAGCGGCCATGCAGGTATCAAAGACTTTATCAAACCCCAGCCTTTTCAGGGCTGCCACCACTTTGCCGGTGACGATTTCCCCCGGGGGCAAGCCAAATTCTTCCCCAAGGGCGACCCGGACCGCCGGCGCCACCTGCGCCACCACCAGTTTTTCCTCGTCGTGAAGGGCCGCCCAGGCCTTGTCAATCTCGCTTTTTACGACCAAAGCCCCGGTGGGACAGACGGCGCTGCACTGGCCGCAGTTTACGCACTCCACATCTTGGAGTTTTTTATTGAAAGCGGGCGCGACCATCACCCGCGAACCCCGGTTAACAAAGTCCAGCACCCCTATGCCCTGGACCTCTTCACACATGCGCACGCAGTCGCCACAGAGGATGCACTTGTTCGGGTCCCTGACCACCGGCGCGGATTCGTCAAGGGGGAGTTTCTCGTCCCGCTCCCCAAAGCGGATTTTGCGCACACCGAAACGATCCGCCAGTTCCTGCAGTTTACACCGGCCGTTCTTATCACAGGTAGTGCAATCCCGGTCGTGGTTTGCGAGGAGCAATTCCAGGACGGTTCTCCTGACCCGCTGCACCCGGGGGCTGTTGGTTAAGATCTTCATGCCGGGAACCGGCGGGGTCGAACAGGAGGTAACTACCCCCCGTCCCTCGATCTCCACCACACACATGCGGCAGGCCCCATAAAGACTCAATTCCGAATGATAGCAAAACGTGGGGATGTCGATCCCGGCCTTCCGGGCCAGTTCCAGGATGCTCTTCTCGCCGTTCACCTCTATTCTCTGCTGGTCGATAAGGACGAAATTATTCCTTTCAGCAGCATTCATCTTCATTTTCCTCCCCTCGCGATCGCCTTAAAGGCACACACATCCACACAAGCGCCGCATTTTATGCATTTCTCCGGGTCAATGGTAAAGGGTTTTCTGACCTCTCCCGAGATGGCCTCAACAGGGCAGACCTTTTTACATCTCCCGCAGCCCTTGCACTTCTCCGCAATGACGGCATAGGCGGCCAAAGCCTGGCAGACCCCGGCCGGGCAGCGTTTTTCCGCAATATGTGCCAGGTATTCGTCGCGGAAATACTGCAACATGGTGAGTACAGGGTTGGGCGCTGTTTTCCCCAGCCCGCAGAGGGACCCGTCTTTCACGGCCAGGGCCAGTTCTTCCAGGACCTCCAGGTCCTCAACCCGCCCCTCGCCATCAACCGCCCTTTGCAAGATCTCCAACATCCGTTTGGTCCCTTCCCGGCAGGGAACGCATTTCCCGCAGGACTCGTTCTGCGTAAAGCCCATGAAGAACCGGGCCACCTCAACCATGCAGGTGTCTTCATCCATGACCACCAGGCCCCCGGAACCGACCATTGCCCCGGCGGAGAGCAAGGAGTCAAAATCCAGGGGGAGGTCCAGATGTTCTTCTGTAAGACAACCGCCGGAAGGACCACCGATCTGGACGGCTTTAAATTTCTTGCCCCCGCGGATCCCGCCGCCAATCCCGTAAACTACTTCCCGGACGGTAACCCCCATCGGTACTTCAATGAGGCCGGTATTGACCACCTGTCCGGTGAGGGCAAAGGTTTTGGTCCCCGGGCTTTTTTCAGTTCCGGCCTTCCGGAACCAGGCGGCGCCGTTAGTGATAATCCTGGGTATATTGGCAAAGGTCTCCACATTATTGATGAGTGTCGGTTTTCCCCACAACCCGGAGTCGGAAGGGAACGGCGGTTTGGGCCTGGGCATCCCCCTTTTCCCTTCAATCGAAGCAATGAGGGCCGTCTCTTCACCGCAGACAAAAGCGCCGGCGCCTTCCTTGATTTTGATCTGGAAATCGAAACCGCTGCCCAAAATGTTTTTGCCAAGCAAACCGTAGTCCTCCGCGGCTTGCACCGCTTTTTTCAACCTTTCCACAGCCAAGGGATACTCGGCCCGTACGTAGATATAACCTTCGTCCGCGCCGACGGCATAACCGGCAATGGCCATGCCTTCCAGTATTTTATGGGGGTCCCCCTCCATAACGCTGCGGTCCATAAAGGCGCCGGGATCGCCTTCGTCGCCGTTGCAGATGACATATTTCTTATCACTCTTTGCCTTTCTGGTCAGATCCCACTTCAGACCGGTGGGGAAACCACCCCCGCCGCGCCCCCGGAGGCCGGAAGCGGTGATCTCCCGGCAGACATCTTCCGGTTTTAACTCCGTGAGGACCTTGGCCAGGGCCTGGTAACCGTCACGGGCGATATACTCCCGGATCTCCTCCGGATCGATACTGCCACAGTTGGCCAGGGCGTTTCTCTGCTGGTTTTTGTAGAAGGGGATCGCTTCCTCTTCGGCAAAGACCTCTCCGGTCACCGGGTGGTGGTAGAGGAGCCTTTCCACCGGCGGTCCCCCACTGACCAGTGCTTCCACGATCTCCGGGGCGTCCTCCGGCTTGACTTTGATATACAAGACTCCCGACGGTTCCAACCGCACCAAGGGGCCCATTTCGCAAAACCCGTGGCACCCGCTTTTAACCGCTGTTACCCCCGGTTTCTTTTCTCCGGCAAGCAGTTCGAGGGTGATAAAAACCCCGTGCTTCTCCAACTCATCCTGCAGGGCCTTAAAGACCTGTAACGAACCGTTGGCCACGCAACCCGTTCCGGCACAAACCAGGATCCTGGCTGTTTCCTTTTTATACAGGTCCCGCAGTTCATCTCTCATCCGGTCCAAATCAGTTTTCTTCCGGAGCATTTTTTTCACCCTCTTCTTCTGCGATAATCTGATCAATAATCTCATTGATGCCTTCCGGTGTCACCTGTCCGTAAACGCGGTCATTGATCATCACCACCGGGGCCAGGCCGCAGGCGCCAAGGCAGGACACGGTTTCCACTGTAAACCTCAGGTCATCGGTGGTCTTCCGCTCATCCGACAAACCCAGCTTCTCCCATAGGGCCGTTTTGATCTTCTCAGAACCCCTGACGTGACAGGCGGTGCCGTCGCAGATCCTGATGACATATTTCCCCTTCGGGGCCAGGGAAAACTGGGAATAGAAGGTGGCCACACCATAAACATTGGCCGGGTTAAGCCCCATGGCCACAGCGATATAGGTCAGGATCTCTTCCGGGAGGTATCTATACTCTTCTTGCACCTCCTGGAGGATGGGGATCAAGGCCGAGGGCGTTCTCCCGTGGCGTTCAATAATCTCGTTGACTTTTGTAAATCTCCTACCGGCAACCCCTATACCTTCGGAACCAGTTTTCAACTGCATGACTTCGCCCATTCTTACCGCTCCTTTACGCAATTGATCTTAAAAGTACTGGACCTCTACTTCCTTGCCCAGTCCTTTCAGGATGTGGGCCATTTCATTCACGACCGTCATTTTCAGTGACAACCCGGATAACTCCGGATTCTGGTGGGCCGGGTTGAGGGCCGTCCCCACGAGAAACCTGATCCTGTCGCTTTCCAGGAGCAATTTGGTTAACAGGGTAACGGCGTTCCTCTTCTGCTTCTGCCCGGGCCCGGCCCCCTGCAAGGCAGCGGGTTTTTTCAATTGCTCCAGTGTTTTGCTTAAAGTGATGATGCCTTCGGTTACCAGGTCAATCCCTTCAATGTGGCCGACGGGTGGTATATCCGGTTCCATGCTGCTCAAATCCACCCTGATCTCTGTCCCCAAAGACCCGGCCACCAGCGAACCGGTGGTCCCGCCGCAAACCACTTTGGTCCCGGGCTCACTGAGCAAGAGTTCAACCATATAAGGGTCGTCCTCTTTGTTGGCCGGCGGTCCGGCCGCCACCGTCATTGACCGCGGCTCCCGGATTTTCAAGGCAAGGACAGAGGCGTCATCTCCCGGTTTTCCGGTGTAAAGCTGTTCGCAGGCGGTCATCAGCCACCAGCTGAGGTCTTTGGCCTCCATTGCCTGGCTGCTCAAGCGGAGAAGATACTCCCCCACATCCCGCCATTGCCAGCCCAGGTTTAAAACCCCGCCGATCCCGGCATGCACGACCCCGTCGGAGACCACCGCCAGGATATCGCCGGTTTTCACCTGAAACCTGCTTTCCCTGATTTTCTTCCCGTAAATCTCCGTTTCTTTGTAATCCGGGGTGACCAGCTTCCCTTCTCGAATGAAGAAAAACGGCGGGTTGTCGAATTCGACCACATAGGCTTCGCCATTTTCCCTGACCTGAATAACGGTGAAGGTGGAATAGGCGATCCCTCTCTTTTGGCAAATGGGCAGGGTGTTACCGATGGTTTCCACCACCTCTTCCAGGGTGGCTCCCTTCTCCACCATTGTCCCGATGATCTTCACCGTCATTTTTGAGAGGATATTGGCTTTGACCCCGCTGCCCAACCCGTCTGCCAAAACGCAAAGCACGGAGTTGTTACTTCTGAGCACCTCAATGTTGTCCCCACATAATTCCTCGCCATATTTAGAGAGGGAGGCGGTGCCTGTCTCGATGAAAATACTCACTTCTCTTCCCCCTCTTCATTCACGATGAGTTTAATCAACTTGGTCAGCAGGACTTTGGTCTCGGCCGTGGTTTCCCCCAAAAGGCCGGCGATCTCCTGGGCGACCCGCATCTGCTTGTCAATGACTTCCCTGGCTTTCTCCAAGGTCTCCCTGGTCACCATATCCAACCTTTCCCGCTGCTGTTTTTCATTGGTGATATCGATCAGGATCCCAATTAAAACGTCCTCGGTTTCCACGTAGAAGATGGCTTGCCAGACCGCAAGACCGTATGCGGGATAAAACGCCTCCCCGGTGACCATCTTCTTCGTCCTGAGCACCTCGGCAAAGGCCTTTGGATCCAGGATGCTCTTCAAGTCTTTACCCTTCACTTCCTCATTTCTGCAGTAGAGCATTTTCTCCGCCGCCGGGTTAAGCTCCAGAACCTTTAGATCGCTGCTTACTACCAGGATGGCATTGGGGGCCGCCCGGCAGATCAGGTCCGCCCGCGATTCCGCCTTGGCTCTCATATACGGGATGCACATGTCGATCTCCGCCATACCCTTAGCAACAGCGATTGCCTTGTCGCGGCAGGAATTGTAACCGCAGGCCCCGCAGTTCAACTCATCCGCCGGTTTCAGCTTCCCGGTCCGGGCCAGGATCCGCCGGATTTCCTCTTCCGAAGGCTGTTCTCCCCCTTCCGGGTCCTCGACCGCCCTGGCGGTATACTCCCGGTAGAGGTCGACAGGTACCGCCCCTTCTGCCATAGCCGGGACGATTTTTTCCTCCTCTCCAGTCAACTCCCGCCCGCGCCGGCGGTTGTTGGCGTAATCAAGCACTTTGTTCCGGCGGGCATATGCCGACAGGCCGGTCTTCATCCCCGGGCCCATGACACAACCGCCGCGGCAGGCCAGGAGTTCAATTAACCTGAAGTCCTTCTTAACCTCGGCAAACTTCTCTAAAAAGGAAAGGCATTCTTCCAGGCCGTCAACGGTAATCACGTCTTCAGCCAAAAGGTCCGTGCTTAACGGGGCTGACCTGGCCAGGCCCCCCGGGACGGCAAAAGCATGGGCGGATTTAGCCTCCTCCCGGTCGAACATCCCGGGTTCCAGCAGGGCGGGGTCTATTCCCTCTGCGGAAAGGACCTGGTTAAGCTCGGCAAAGGTGAGGACGGCATCGATGATCCCTTTGTTTTCCTCTCGCCGCCGCTCGCCTTTTTTGGCGATACACGGCCCAATAAAAACAACCTTTGTTTCCTTCCCGTGCCGCTTTTTCATCATGCGGCCGTGGGCCGTCATGGGTGAAACCACCGGGGCGAGATAAGGCAACAAGTGGGGGTAGTAGATCTCCAGCAGGTTGACGATAACCGGACAACAACTGGTGATAACCGGGCCTGTGGCCTCTTTCACCAGCCGGAGGTGTTCTTTGGCCACCCATTCCGCCCCTTCGGCGGTTTCTTCCACAAAAGCAAAGCCGATTTTTTTCAGGGCGGTAACCAGTTGCCCTGGGTCTTCAAGACCCAAGTCCGCCGCAAACGACGGCGCAATCCCGGCGGCTGTTTTAGCCCCGGACTTAATAAACTCCATTACCAGACCGGCGTCACTTTCCACCCTTTTGGCTTGTTGCGGGCAGATGGCCACGCAGTGACCGTCTTCAAGGCAACGGTCGCCGATTACCTCTGCGTGCCCGTTACTGACGCGGATTGCTTTCACCGGGCAATGCCTGACGCATTTATAACAGTCCCGGCAGCTTGCTTCAATCGTTGAAACCACACTCACGGGAAAAATGCCCCCTCTGCGTAGAAATTACCGGTACATTTGCCATGCTTTTATTGGCGCCCTTGACCTTCTTTCAAAAGATGCCGGTGGAAAAACTCCGCCGTATTTTCTTTGGTCAGCCCGGTATAGATCCGGTCGTTAACCATCACACTTACTCCCTGCTGGCATTGGCCCAAACAAAAACAGGCTTTAAGCTCAATCTTCTCCCGAAGGGAAAACTCTTCGATCAACCGTTGCAATTCTTTGATCACAGCGTAGGCGCCCTTCAGATGGCAGGAACTCCCCACACATACCGAGACCGTTAACATTGGGTTCACCTCACGGTAAAGTTTGTGAAATTTTTCACTTGTCCGGACAAAAAAATTACTGATTTTTCCTTGAGAGATGATGAGAAAGGGTCAAAACACCCACCACCAGATCTTCATTCCGGACATGCACATCCTCTGGAACCTCCAGCCTTACAGGGGCAAAGTTCCAAATGGCTTTAAAGCCCGCCTCAACCGCCGCCTTTGTTACCTGCTGGGCGGCGGCGGCCGGCACTGTAATTGTGGCAATATCCAGTTTAAGCTCTTCTTTCCGTGGTTTCAGTTCAGAGATATGATAGACCTCAATCTCCCCTAATTTCCACCCTATTTTGGCCTCGTCGATATCAAAAAGGGCTTTCACTTCCAGATTGTGCTGGAGGAACCCGCCATAGCCGGCCAGGGCTGTTCCGAGTTTTCCTGCGCCAATAATCGCCAGGTGGCGATGGTGGTTCATCCCCAGTATTTCTTTGATCTTTGCCAGCAGGTACGAAACATCATAACCGGTACCCCTGATCCCCAAACCGCCGAAGTAGGAAAGGTCCTTCCGGAGCTGGCTTGAGGTGATTCCTATTTTGGCGGCCATTTCTTCCGAGGAAACAATGGGTACTCCCACATGGTCCAATTCTGAAAGCACCCGGAAGTACAAGGGCAGCCTGGATATGGTCGCCTTCGGGATAACAACAAACTCATCCTTCATAAGAAATCATCCTTAACAGATAATCCCTAACAAAAAATCCTTGTGACTTTTTTCACAAGACCATTATACCCCAGTTTCCCCTTGTTGCCAAGGGTTTCTATTTAACAAATAGGTAAATCCATCAGCTTTCTTCAGATCTCTTCAATAACTCTCTTGCTTTGGCCACCATTCCTTCAACAATCAGTTCTGTGGCCTTCCGGCCCAGTGCAATTGAGGCGGAGTTGCGAGGGTCCTCACCCAAGATCCCGAGGATGGGTTTTTCTTCTTGATTTAAGTAGACGCTCATATCCACACAATCCGGGCGCAAGTACCACAGGTAAGATGTTTCCCATTTCCCAGCGTGGTCCCCGCCAACCGCCTCCGTCTCCCCGGCATAGTGAAGTTCGGTTCCGGCATACGCTTGTGTACCGGTGTAGGAAGAGTTAAACTCCTCTATGGCTCCGGAAATCCATGGGTGCAGGGGATAGTGCCCACAGAGCAGGCATACCGCCCGCATCTTAAGGGTGTGCATTTGAACGAGTACGTGGAAGATGAGATCCCTGTAAAACTCCACCTGTTCGTCGGGCGTCCGCCGGAAGCCATCATACTCTTCTACATAATGCCCTTTTTCAAAGCCCATCCGCGCTTTAATTTGCCCGTCATGATCATGGGTCACCTCAAGGAGGCCGGTGGTTCTCGGTTCGCCATACCAGATGGTTGGAAAAGCGAACCCGCCCGACCGTTCCGCCGCCAGTTCGCAGAGTTTCTCCGCTTTCAACGCATCGTTCCCCACGGCCAAATGTTCCCCGTGCCACTCCAACCCGCCGAGGCCGATGAAGGCAGCGGGAAAGTGTTTGCGCCGTTCGAGGATTTCATGGGGAAGCATCTCGTGGTATCTCACTTTTCTCATGGGTTTCTCCTTTCAATTTTTTATTCTAATGTTACGTCTGCTTACGCCTGGTGTTTTTATGCAACTGAATGTTGTTCAGTTTTCGAACTATTTTTTTAACCCAGAATTTCTCTTTGCTTTT
>ERZ773359.3881-NODE-3881-length-16441-cov-15.223178_pt1 | contig 16441 bp, 14 predicted proteins | sample MGYA00374955_ERZ773359 | MGnify/ENA primary metagenome ERZ773359 (study PRJEB29098, sample SAMN04486028) | biogas fermenter metagenome | study: EMG produced TPA metagenomics assembly of the Biogas fermentation microbial communities from Germany - Plant 4 DNA1... | reverse complement strand
ATAGTAATTTTATAAAACATTGTACTATTTTTTCATTTTAAGTTTACAAAGCCTTAAATTTCAAGCTTATCACTGCCGTTGATTTTGTTATATTTCATATATAACATATCAGTTAAAAAGTCAATATCTATTAATTAAGAACTTTTTATTCAAGTATATTTTCATTTGTTCATATTAATTATTATTAGGGAACTTAAGAACCAGAAAAGCAAAGCTGCCTTTCTGGTTCTTAAGAATTAATATAAGTTTTATTTAATGTCACTTCTAATTTGGTGGAAACGAGGAACCCCAACTTAGCTTTCTTGAATAACGATATAGCTTCTTATCCTTTCGTGATATCACTCTACTGCTTATTCCATCAGAACTACAAATTTCAAACATGATATGCCCTTTTCTCACTTGTGGATGACGCAGGATTCTGCCTTCAAAAGCTTTCCCTTTTCCTCGAGAGACAGCTATAAAGGAGAATTTTTCATCCTCATAAGAAAGCTCACCGAATTTAACTTGTCTGTGCAAGCGAGAGCGGGATATCCTCTGGGAAAAATGACACCAATTATCATCAGGCATTGGACATGGGAATGGGTGAGTACAAGGCGCTGTAATTAAAGCTCCCGCATCAATAAGTTGCTTTCGGGCTTGCCTGATTCGAGAAAAGCCAGCCGGAGTTCCTGGTTCAATAATAAGCAAAGTACCCTTAGTAACTTCCCATAGTTTTTGAACGAAATGATGTCTATCTTGCTCACTAAGCTCCCCTAGTACATATGATGCAATCACTAAATCGTGGCCGCTGGTCTCCCACTGAACAGTAATATCAGTCTTGACCCATTTTGCATGCTTTATTGATATGGATGAGGAATGCTTTGCCAATCTTTTACCTAGGGCAATCATTCCCTCTTCTCTTTCCAATAGAGTTATGGTATTTAAACTCGGATATATTTCATTAGCTGCCCACATAACAGTTCCTGGACCGGCTCCAACATCAAGTAAGGAATGTGGAGCCCAGTCCTCTAATCCTTCCTTCATTTGTTTTAGTGCTGAATACACTGCAGCAAAAGTGGCAGGCATACGGAAGGCAGCATATGCGTATACATCCTCTTTTGATCTAATAAAGCTCTGTCCTCTAGGTTCTTTTCTAGTACGATATCTGTTAGAAAGATCCGACACTATCTTAGAAAGCTTTTTAGGTGAAAAATGAGATAATTCCAATTCTATTGCATACCTTAAATCCTCTGGGAGTTCCACGGATGACATTCTTCCTTTCCTGGTGGTAATTGTTGACATAACCCATAGGGAAATAGCATAAAAATAAATATGGGATTTTCATAAAGTCTTAATTCCCACAATTAAATATTATCTTCTAGATATTTGACTATATCTCGTGCTGTAGGCGGACATCCTGGTACATACTGTGGGCATTTTCTTGTACATTGCCCTATACCAATACCATTATCTATGGATTTATCTCTATAATACTGGCCTATATATAGTTTAGTGTTAATTCTACCAAGCTGTCCACTAGTTCTTAGTCTATCCAAGGCATGAATTAAGCTACCATAACATGCAGAGCAGGCATCCCGTTCCTCTATATATTTAGTGAACATTTTTACCTTACCAGTTTTGCCTTTAATTTCAGTGCTTTGATCACTATTAAGTTCTATAATTGAGGATTTATCCCATTTCGTTGTTCCCACTCCTATTTCCTCTGCAATCTGTATATAGGGAATATCCTTTATATCAAACCCTAGTAAATCTGCAGCATAGCTATCTATCATAACTGGATCTGTGCCTACTAAAATCCGGTTCATTTGAACTGGGTTGCCACCTTCCTCAAAGTTCAAATCTCCCATTATCCCATCTACAATAATAAGATCTTGCTTTATAGCTTTACTCAAATAGGCTATAGGTTTATGTAGTCCCATTGTATGAAATCTTCTCTTTTCGGAATTTGGTATACAGCCTTTCATATTTTTAAGAGCGCAGGTTATATTGGTTTGGCAATGCCCTTTTAGAACTGGCACATTGATAAGATAGTCTATCTCTTTCATTTTACTGCAAATATTTAACTTTAAGCCATCTACATTACATTCCTGGTAACTATCCTTTTGTAGATCTACAAGAGGAACATTATATTTTTCTGAAATATCTTCATAACCACATACTTTAAAGGCTCTGGAAGTCCTATCCCCAATCCAGGACCCTTCTAAAATGCATATATTCATATAACCTCTAGATTGGAAATATTCAATAATGCCCTCAACTAACTCAGGCGAAGTGGTGGCTCCACTAGTAGAAGGTTTTGCTACTACTAGATTAGGCTTTATACCAATTGTCGCTTCAGTACTTAAGTCCTTCTCTGGTTTTATTTTTTCTAAAACCTCTAGAACCATAGTTTTAGGCTCATCACCATAAATAACATATATATTTTTCTGACCCATTTATAAGACCCTCCCCCTATTCTCGTTTTTTAGATAACTTTCTAAAAAGCCCAATTAGAGTATACAATTCTCCATTAGCTCAGGTCAAATTTTTGATAATCTCCAATGTTTCACTCTCCAAATAATTATTCCTATAATAAATCCTAATAAAGATGGTATAAGCCATCCAAATCCATGGTCAAATCCAGGCAAATACATGTGAGCAAAGTCTATCATCATGCTTACAATTACAGTCTCTTTTATAGTTTTGGGTAATGCGTTACAAAAATCGAAAATGGCTGCAAGCATTGTTAATATGGTGGTCCATATATATATGTCCCTTTGTTTATTAGTAATGGGAGCCAATAATGATAATAAAATTAAAGTAATGGCTAGGGGATACAGAAACATAAGTACCGGTACAGATAGCTGGATTATTTTATTTAATCCAAAATTTCCGATTATAAAAGACAGGGCAGTAAATAAAATAGCATACTTATTGTAGGAAAACGAATTTGGAAACATTTCACTAAACATTTGGGAACATGACGTAATTAAACCGATTGCCGTTTTAAGACAAGCAACAGTTACAATAGCAGCCAATAGCAGTTTGCCTGCAAATCCAAAATAATGTTCACTAACCATGGACATGATTTTGCCACCATTATCAGCACTACCAACACTGCCCATACTGGTAGCCCCCATATAGGCTAGCGATGCATAAATCAGGCTCATTCCAGCTAAACATATTAATCCGGATTTGCATACTTCAATGGCTTTTCTTTTTGGATCTTTTACACCTAATTTCTCAATATTTGAAATAACAACAATTGCAAATGCAAGAGAAGCTAATGCATCCATAGTATGGTACCCTTCTAATATTCCTGTAAACAATGGCTTATCAATATAGTTTTCCTGGGCCGGGTATAGGCTGGCTTGGCCCATTGGCTTTAAAAAGGTTGCAATTATTAATATTGATAATAAGACCAAAAAAGCAGGTGTAAGATATTTGCCTACCCAATCTAGTATTCTAGCTGGCCGTAGTGAAAAACAAAATGTTAAGGCAAAGAATATTAAGGAAAATATAAATAGTCCAATTTGCATATATTCTGCTGTAATAAAGGGGTTTAAGCCTACTTCGAAAGCAACAGTAGCAGTGCGGGGAATAGCAAATAAAGGTCCAATGGTTAAATACAGCATACAGGTAAATAAAATTGAATATATCTTATTTACAGATTTTGCCAGATCATATAAGCTTTCACTTTGAGCCAAGGAAGTTGCAATAACTCCCAAAAGTGGCAGCCCTACACCAGTAATTAAAAAACCCATTGTTGCCTGAAATGTATTCTTGCCTGCTAACTGTCCCATTTGCACAGGAAATATCAAATTACCTGCCCCAAAAAATAGACCAAATAATAATGCTCCTATTAATACATTTGATTGAAAATCAAGTTTTTCTTTCATAGCTAGATCTCCTTGTATGTTTAAATCTAAAAGCCAGAAAAGCAATGGAGCTTTTCTGGCAACTTTAAATCAACACTTATAATTATTTGTCATCCCCAAATAGGGCGTCCACAAAATCTTCAGGTACAAAGGCCTGTAAATCATCTACCTGTTCACCAACTCCAATAAAACGTATAGGCACATCTAATTCAGATTTGACCGCTATTATGATGCCACCCTTAGCAGTACCATCAAGCTTTGTAAGGACAATACCTGTAACCCCCACAGTTTCCTTGAATAATTTAGCCTGAGACACTGCATTTTGGCCTGTAGTGGCATCTAAAACTAGCAGCACTTCCTTATGTGCATCTGGATATTCTCTATCCAGTACCCTATTTATTTTTTCAAGTTCCTTCATCAAGTTCTTTTTGCTGTGTAGCCTGCCCGCAGTATCACACAATAAAACATCAACATTTCTAGATCGGGCTGCTTGTACAGCGTCAAATATTACAGCAGCTGGATCAGATCCCTCCATTTGAGAAATGACCTGTACCCCTGTACGCTCTCCCCATATCTTCAATTGATCAGCTGCAGCAGCACGGAAGGTGTCCCCCGCTGCCATTAAAACACTTTTCCCTTGATTTTTATATAAATTTGCTAGTTTTCCTATAGTAGTAGTCTTACCAACACCATTAACACCCACAACCAAAAATACCGCAGGAGTTTTTACTTCAAAATCATCTTCATCAGCCAATATGGCAATTATTTTTTCTTTTAACAGATTCCTAATTTTTTCAGCATCACCTATTTTTTCTTCTTTTACCTGTTCTCGCAGCTCATCAACAATTTCCATGGTTGTATTAACGCCTACATCTGCAGTAATAAGGATTTCTTCCAACTCTTCAAAAAAATCATCATCTATTTCACGATAGTATTTTATTAGTTCATCTACCCTATCTGTAAACCCTTTTCGCGCCTTATCCAAACCTTCCACTAATCTAGAAAAGAAACCTTTTTTCCTATTCTTTTTGTTGTCCATGTTGCCTTGCTTACTTCCTTTCTTTATGCTTATTTGAAAATAATTAATTATTTAACTTGCAATATCATCCTCTAACCTAACAGATACCATTCTTGAGACGCCCTTTTCTTCCATTGCTACTCCATATAGGACATCACTACTTTCCATAGTTCCCCTTCTATGAGTAATCAAAACAAATTGGGTCTTCTCACTAAACTTTCTTAAATATTTTCCAAAGCTCTGAACATTGCTCTCGTCTAAAGCGGCATCGATCTCATCAAGCACGCAAAAAGGTGCAGGCTTGTGCTCAAGTATTGCAAATAATATTGAGATGGCAGTTAAGGCTTTTTCCCCACCCGATAAAAGAGAAATACTTTGAAGTTTTTTGCCTGGTGGTTGGGCTACTATTTCAATTCCTGAAGTTAATACATTGTCCGGATCCTCTAGCACAAGTTCTGCCCTGCCTCCTCCAAATAGTTGGGCAAAGACTCGGCTAAAATGCTTGTTGATAATGCCAAACTCCTCTTTAAACTTCTTTTCCATGGTTGAAGTAATATCCTTTATTATGCCTTGTAAATTTTCTTTTGCCTTAACTAAATCATCTTTTTGTTTGATGAGAAAATCATACCTCTCTTTTACCCGCTTATACTCCTCTATGGCGTTTATATTGATATTTCCAAGTTTACTGATTCTCTGCTTTATTTGTTGAATTTCTTTTCTAATTTGAGAAATTGTTAAGTTCTCGTCCCTATATTTTAAAGCTTGAGCATAGGATACTTCATATTCTTCCCATATATTGTTTTGAATGTTTTCGATTTCTAACTCCGCCCTAGACAATTGTACATCCATACTATGCTTTCGTGTTCTGATATCTTCTATAATAGAAGTCAATTCCTTTATCCTTTTATCTATGGTAGTTATCTTTTTAGACAACTCATCTTTAATAGACTGCTTTTCAGTTAGCAAAGCCTCTTCTTCTCTTGCTTTAGCTTCTAAGCTTTCTATTTTTTTATTATATTCTACAATTTCCCCCTTATATTGCTCAGCAGATTTAGAATTATCCTGTAACTGCCTTGACTTCTCTTCTATATTTTTTCGGTGACGCTCCATATCTCTATTTAGCTGACCTAGTTTTTCTTCCAATGAGCTAATCTCATGTTTTAAACCTGCTATTTTTATTTTGATCTTTGTGATTTCCTGGTCCATAGACGCCTTTTGTCTACTGATGCTTTCAATAGAAGAGTCAGTATCATCCACTAAAGCTTGAGCATCCTTGTTTTGAGTTTCAAGTCTGGCTATTAGATTTTCCTGCTCTTTTATGGATTGGATTAATTTTTTTATTTCTTGATCCAATTTAATTTTAGCTTGCTCCAGGTTTTGGCTTTCCCTTTCCCCTTTTTCTATCTGTACACGGATTGCCTCAAGGTGTTCTCTTTGAGCAGCTATGTCAATTTCCAGCTCATGGATTTCATTGGAAAGCTTTTTCCTGGCTTCTCTTATTTGAGTATGCTCTTCCATTTGAACTTTTCTTTTTTCTATGTCAACTTTCATACGCTCTGTAAGCTGGGCAATGCTTAACCTTAATTCATCAATTTCTCTGCTACGTCCTATGATCCCTGTACTACTTTTGCTTAGACTACCTCCTGTCATAGAACCGCCAGTATTTACAACATCTCCCTCCAAGGTAACAATTCTAAAGGAATAGGAGAATTTCTTAGCAATTTCTATAGCTTGGTCAAGATTTTCTGTAATAAGAACCCTACCCAATAGATTGCTAAATATATCTTTGTACTTGTCATCAAATTTTATGAGATCTACTCCTCTTCCCAAGCAGCCTTCCATTGTCAGGGCGTCTCTTTCGTGATTGTAAAGATCCCTAGCTTTGATGGAGGATATGGGTAGGAAGGTAGCTCGCCCCAGTTTTCTCTGTCTTAGAAATTCAATTATATACTTAGCATCATGTTCATTATAAGTTACTATATGCTGAAGGCTAGACCCTAAGGCGGTTTCTATAGCTATCTCATATTTCTTAGGTACATCTATAAGCTCCGCCACTACACCACAAACACGCTCCCTTATGGAGGAGTTGTTACGGCATGCCAACAAAATACTTTTCACGCTCTTTTGATAACCTTCATAGGCATTGGACATCTCTTCTAATAGGTTTAATCTTGACTTCATCCCTTCAAGTTGCTGATTTTGGTGCTGAAGCTTATTGTCTAAATCCTTTAGAACTTGCTCCAAGGAGGCTATTTTTTGTTCTAACACAGTCTTTTCTTCACTTTTTTTTAATATATTTTGGTTAATTATCTTAATATTTTCATTTATAGCCTCATATTTATTTGTAATGTTCACTTTATTTTGTTTTAATTCTTCCAACTGTTCTTCAATACGCCTCTTTTGTTCTTCAAGATTACTCTTTAGTGTCTGAAATCTGGTTATACTATTTTTAGCTTCAGAAAGGTCCCTCCAAATTCTCAACATCTTATCCTTTTTCTGCTGTGCTTCCAGCTGGCTTGCTGATAGCTTCCTCTGTATTTCCTCAAGCTTGGTTTCCAGCTCAGCAGACTTAGAAAGAGAATTATTTAGGAGCGCCTTTTTCATATCTAATTTTTCTAATACATTAGATTTTTCCTTTTCCTTTTGGGCAATTGACTCTCTTTCCCATTCAAGCTCCTGTTCCAGTCTAGCTTTCTCTCTGTCCAGCTGTACAATTCTTTCCTGAACAACTTGAATTGTGCCTTTTAACTTCTCAATTTCATTCAATATTCCATATCTATTATCCCGAATGGATTGAATTTCATTATCCAGTTGAAGTAATTGCTCATTTAACTTATTGCCCTTAGTCTCAAGTTCAATAATGTTTTGTCTATGGATTTTTATATCCTGTTCTAATAGGGAAACACTTTCCTTTATCTTATCTATTTTTTTCTTATGGCTGTCATATTCCACCACAAATCTATTAAGATCATAAAACTTTAGCTTGTCCCGCAAACTCAAATATTCTTTTGCTACCCTACTTTGTTCTTCCAAAGGTCCAAGCTGGTGTTCTATTTCCCTTAGTATGTCCTCTACACGAACTATGTTTTCCTGTGTATTCTCCAGTTTTCGCTCTGATTCCTGTTTTCTAGCTTTATACTTAACTATACCTGCAGCCTCTTCAAAGACTAGCCGTCTATTTTCAGGTTGAGTACTTAATATCTCCTCAATTCTGCCTTGTCCAATTATTGAATAACCTTCTTTGCCTACGCCGGTATCCATAAATAGCTCTACAATATCCTTTAGCCTACACGAAGAGCGATTTATGTAATATTCACTCTCGCCTGATCTAAAAAGCCTTCTAGTAATGGTTACTTCGGTGAAGTCTACTGGCAAAGAATGATCTGAGTTATCCAGGGTTAAAGATACTTCTGCAAATCCCAGGGGATTTCGCTGCTGAGTTCCAGAAAATATTATGTCTTCCATTTTATTTCCCCTGAGTGATTTGGCGCTCTGTTCACCTAGCACCCATCTTATAGCATCAGCTACATTGCTTTTTCCGCTCCCATTAGGTCCAACAATAGCAGTGATGCCTTTATCAAACTCTATTTCAATCCTATCAGCGAAGGATTTAAAGCCATACATTTCAAGTTTCTTTAATAGCAACTTTATACACCTCTTATTTTATTCAGCCAACCCCATTACATTACAAGTTGACTGACCCTTATATGTATACTCCAACCATACTTGTCAATTTTAGCACAAAATGTCTCTAACATCTAGTTCCATATTTCTTTGAGAATTCCTTCATATTTTCGTGCAATATGTGTTTTTCTACTGTGTTTTTCTATCTTACCATTTATAGCAACTATCACTTCTTGCTCATCAGCTTCTTTATTTGGCTTAATTGATATATTATAGTGTGGGAATTCTTGGCTTAAGTATTTTATATTAGACTTCTTCTGCCCTATAGCTTGAGATAGACGCGAAGGATGAACTTGGAAAATTATACTTTTATCAGATATATTTTTCTTGGATACCATTATACTTTGTAAAATATCCTTCATCCAAGCTCTGTATATAGCACTTTCTACCAACTCACCAAAAGCAGGATGGTAAGGTCCAGCAACAAGATCTTGGCCTTTATCGAATCCTTCCTGAGCTTGTAAGCCAATACGAATTATTTCAATATCATGATACTCAAAAATAAATTTGATGTCCTTTACCCAGTCTACAGCTTCTTCAATTGTTAAGGGCTTATATTTGCCCTGATAGAATTGTTGCTCTAGAGTTGAACCTTTGACCACCAGGGTAGGATATATCCTAACAAAATCAGGCTTTATTTTAGCAAAGTCCAAAGCTGTTTTAATGGATATTAGACGTGTATCATAAGGAAGGCCAGTCATCATCTGATATCCTACTTTAAAAGGATAATTTCTTAAATTCAAAAGATCAGGTAAAATTTTTTCATATGTATACCCACGCTCACTTGCTTCTAGAACATGGGAATTAGTAGATTGGATTCCTAGCTCAATAGTTGTTAGACCCTTCTTTAGAAGATTTTCCAATATAGGCTCTGCAATATAGTCTGGCCGTGTAGAAATCCTTATGCCGTCAACCATTCCAGTTTCTAGGTAGGGATGTGCTAATGATAAAATAGTATTTTGCAGCTCTATAGAAAGACAGGTAAAACTACCCCCAAAAAAAGCAATTTCTTTATATCCTTCCCTTTTTACAGCTGTACCCATAATGGTATCAATTTGATTTTTTATATCCTCTATAAGATTGCTTATGGATCTTCCAGTTATGCTTCTTTGGTTACAAAAAGCACATTGATGAGGGCAGCCTATCATAGGTACAAATACAGGATATATTATTACATCTTTACCCATGGATTTTATTCAAAGCCTCCTTGGCAGCTTGTTGCTCAGCTTCCTTCTTGCTTTTACCCCTACCCGTTCCAATAGCTTGACCATTATGATACACCTCTACAACAAACTCTTTGTTGTGATCAGGACCTTTTTCTTCAATAACATGATAAACTATTTCCTTATCACTATTTTTCTGTAAGATTTCCTGCAGCTGAGTTTTATAATCTTGGAATCCCTTACCCTCAAAGCTTTTCTTAATAACCGGAGTAAATAAACGAATTATCAGCTCACTGGCTCTATCTATACCAGCTTCAAGATAAACAGCCCCTATAATAGCTTCTACTGCATCAGCCAATATGGAATCCCGGTTTCTCCCTCCTGTATTGGCTTCACCCTTACCTAAATAAAGAAACTCTCCCAGCTCAATGCTTCGTGCTATCTCCGCCAAGGATCCTTCCGATACTATACTAGCTCTTATCTTGGTAAGATCTCCTTCTTTATATTGCTCAAACATTCCATAAAGATAATCAGCTATAACTAACTCTAATACCGAATCCCCTAAAAACTCCAGCCTCTCATTGTCGGAGATATTATCACGTTTTTCATTTGCATAAGAACTATGGGTTAACGCAGTAATCAACAACTTGGTATCATTAAAACTATAACCTATTCTTCTCTCTAATTCCTCTATATTGTATTTTGAAATATTGGATGGCATCAATCTTCTCCTTTATCACAGTACAAGTTTGTTTAAATCTATTATATTATAAGATTTTCCACCTTAGGGTGCAAGCATACAAAATAATTAGTTTTGGCTTAATAATAAAAATAAGAAAGCTACCTCCATTATGCTAAATAAACTATGGAGGTAGCTTTTATGGAAAAGCATAATAGTAGGAAGTAAGTGAAGGTGGGGGTGAGGTAAGATAAAACCCTTCACTTTCCTACCAAAGCCTTCCATTAACTCTTGCTATATTTTCAGCCATATTTATTAGTGCAATTTGGTAATAGGTAAAATAATCACAATGCTCCATTTTTTTGATAACTAAGATAAATCTCCCAATATGGATTTGTAATAAGTTGGCTTTCTGCTTTGAACCATCAGAAAGTGGGTAAGTTTTTAGATTTGTCTATACTAATACTTTTTAATAATAACGTAAAGGACTTATGTAGCTGGTCTGCTCTACCATCTTACCGTTTTTATATACTTTTCCAGTAGATACCATTCGATAGTAATATCCACTGGCAACATACCATGATTTTCCTAATCCACAAGTAATATTATTATGCACAGTATTGGACCAAGTTTTTAATGTTATCCATTTTCCATCTTTAAACTGCTGTAAACTTGCCTCAACGGTGATGCTATCTGCTGTAAAGGAATTAAGTACAACCGCCACATCAGCTCTGCCATATTCAGAAATAACAAAGGTATTCCTATAAGTAGTAATATATGTCCACATAGGCTGTATAAGATCCGATTCCATTGTTTGTTGATTCTCTTGACTTGCTAATATAAATGTTGGATTGACAGTAAAGCAGATAGCTAAGATGATTAAAAGAATAATTGATATTTTTCTGATCATAAAAATCACCTCTCCTTTTGTTTCTCTTCATATAATTAAACAATTTAGAGAGGTGATTTGTTACACTTTTTTATAAAATTTTTTTATTTTTTTACAACACTTTCAGCCATTTTTATTAGTTCATTTTCATCTAAGCAGCCTATCAATGTAAATGTCATTTCATTATCGTGCCATACTAACATAATCATCGAATCTTTATGCACAATAAAAGCTTCAATGTCATTAATTAGCACTTTATTAGATTCTGCATATTCGGTATCTACCCTTAAATTTGACTGCATTTCTTTGCTTTGTTCAAATAATATGGTATCTCCATCATCATTTACATATTGAATAACCGTAATATCTTTAAAAGTCTGGACTCCAGTGGAAATATATGCCTCTGGAATATATGTAGGCATATAGATATGGTTAGAATCATCTGATAAATCTTCATTTTCTTCTACTTCCATACTTGTAAACTCATCCATTACTTCTACTACAAGATTAAATATCTTTAATCTAACGGCCTCAACTCCTACCGCTATTATAGATATACCTAGTAGTATAATAAAAAGAAATACTGCCACTTTAGTAAATATTTTGATTCCGGTTTTATACAATTGGTCCCTTTTCTTCCTTCTTTTGTAGTCGGTAATTAATTTCTTAATCCTGTAATCCAATTCTGCTGGATAATATATATTATCTATATCCTTATATTCATCTATTTCCTTAACTATATTTTCTACATGACATGCTGTTGCATATTCCAGCATTGTTTCTATGATTTTTTCAGTTGTTTCATGCCTTTGTGTTGACAAATTGCACATCCTCATCCCACCCTTCATCTTCTAATAGCAGCTTAATAAGACTCTGTCTGGCCCGGTGAAGTCTGGTTCTAACATTCCCATGGGTTATATCCAGAAGCTGAGCTATCTCTTTATCTGAATAATGATAATAATATTTTAGGGTCAGTATATCTGCGTAAGGTTCATGAAGTTTTTTTATCTTGCATGATATCCTATCAAGAACCTCATTACTTATAATTTTTTCATCAATAGACTGGCTATTGTCTGGTAAAAATTCTTCTAAGTTTTCTAGTCCCATATCATTTTGCCTATTTCTTTTTCGATATAAGTTAATAGAGAGGTTTCTACTAATAATAACAATAAAAGCTTTGGTTTTGTTACAGTCTACTTCATCTATTTTATCTAAATTTTCTATTAATTTAATAAATACTGATTGCGTCACATCTTGTGCCAGATGAGGGTCTTTCAAAATATTATAAGCAATATGGTACACAAGCTTATGATATTTACAATATAACTGTTCTATCTTATCTCTGCTGTAACTATCTTCAATTGTAGTAAACAATAGTACCATAGAAAATCCCCTCTTACACAATATATACTTATCTAACATTATATAATAAAATCTGGGATTTATAAACATTGTTATCCAATATGTGTAATAATTAATAATTTTTTTGACAAAAAAATACCCTTAACCTATAGAAGATTAAGGGTATAACAAATGGGGGAATTATTCACTAAATCTTTTTAAAAGGATTGATGCGTTATGTCCGCCAAAACCAAGGGAATTGGATAAGGCATATTCTACTTTGGCAGCCCTTCCCTTATTGGGGACATAATCTAAATCACACTCCGGATCAGGAGTGGTATAGTTTATGGTAGGATGGATAAACTGTTCTTGAAGCGTTTTGATAACTGCTATGGCTTCAACACCACCTGCTGCGCCTAGCAAATGGCCTATCATGGACTTAGTTGAGTTTACTGCTAGCTTGTAAGCATGTTCTTTGAAGACTGTCTTTATAGCCGCAGTTTCAAATTTATCATTATAAGGGGTAGAAGTACCATGGGCGTTAATGTAATCTACCATATTAGGCTCTATACCTGCATCTTGGATAGCCTGTTTAATTGCCCTTGCAGCACCTTCGCCATCAGGTGAGGGTGCGGTAATGTGATATGCATCTGCTGTTGCACCATAGCCTACTATCTCGGCAAGGATATTTGCACCCCTGCTCACAGCATGTTCATAACTCTCCAATATAAGTATCCCTGCCCCTTCCCCCATTACAAATCCATCTCTTTCAGCATCAAAAGGTCTAGAAGCAGTTTTGGGATCCTGATTACGGGTAGACATGGCTTTCATAGAACAAAAACCGGCTAAAGCCAAGGGCGTTATCGGGGCTTCAGCTCCCCCAGTTATAATCACATCAGCTTCGCCATATCTAATTGCCTTAAAGGCTTCTCCAATAGCATTGGTTGCTGAAGCACAGGCAGTCACCACTGTCGTATTTATACCCTTAGCACCAACAGCTATAGAAATTTGTCCTGCTGCCATGTTAACTATCATCATTGGAACAAGAAAAGGACTTACTCTGTTGGGACCTTTGTTAATTAAGGTTTTGACTTGATTTTCCATGGTTTCAAGGCCACCAATTCCAGACCCTATTATTACACCAAAACGCTCTTTATCTAACTTTTCAGTATTTAGACTAGCATCCTGCATTGCTTGGTAAGTGGCAGCCAAAGCAAATTGACAAAAGCGATCCATCCTTCTTGCTTCCTTACGGTCTATAAAATCTTTAGGATCAAAATCTTTTACCTGTGCTGCCATTTGTGTAGAAAATTCTTCTACATCAAATTTATCAATTTTATCTATTCCGTTTTTGCCCTGTTTTAGTGCCTCCCAATACGTTTCCACATTATTTCCTAAAGGGGTTATAGCACCCATTCCAGTTATTACTACTCTTTTTGGCATAGAAACCTCCTCGATGCAATTTTGCATCTATAGAATTGAAGTATATTGTATATATTAATTTAGCTTATATTCAAATTCTTTAATGTTTAGTACGTATAACTATGAATCCATTATTTTATTAGACGTTGAGCCTTCTTATGAAGGCTCAACGTCTAAACTAGGTTGCTAGGAATTTTTGTTAATGTAATCAATAACATCGCCAACAGTTGAGATCTTCTCTGCATCTTCATCAGGAATTTCCATATCAAACTCTTCTTCCAAAGCCATAATAAGCTCAACAATATCCAGAGAATCTGCACCTAAATCATCTATAAATGAGGACTCCATAGTAATCTCATCAGCTTCCATTCCTAGCTGTTCAGCGATGATTGCTCTTACCTTATCGAAAGCCATTACTTACACCTCCTTTCAAAGGCTTAATTAGTATATACTATTATATAAAATATATTTATCTCTTTACATTACCATTCCACCGTCAACATTTATTACCTGTCCTGTAATATAAGAGCTATAGTCAGAAGCTAAAAAAGCAACCATATTTGCTACTTCCTCAGGAGTTCCATATCTACCTAAGGGAATTTTAGATATTATATCTTCTTTTATTTTATCAGGCAAAACACTAGTCATTTGGGTATCTATAAAACCTGGTGCCACTACATTCACCTGCACATTACGAGATGCTAGTTCTCTAGCCACGGATTTTGAGAAACCTATAATACCTGCTTTGGCTGCAGCATAGTTTGCCTGACCTGCATTGCCAGCTATTCCACTAACTGACGAAATATTTATGATTTTTCCACTACGTTTTTTCATCATAATCCTAGAAACAGCCTTAGTGCAGTTAAAAACTCCCTTAAGGTTAATATCCAACACTCTATCCCAGTCCTCTTCTTTCATTCTCATCAATAGCCCATCCCGGGTGATCCCTGCGTTATTTACTAAAATATCTATGGTACCCCAGTTTTCAATTATTGTATCTATCATCTTACTCACTGACTGGGAACAGGATACATCTCCTGCAATAGCAATGGCTTGACCTCCGCTCTCTTCTATAGTTTTAATCACTTCATTGGCTGCTTCAGCACTGGAAGAGTAATTAACAGCAACCTTTGCACCTAACTCGGCTAGCTTTATAGCTATTGCTCTCCCAATACCTCTGGAAGCTCCTGTTACAAGAGCAACCTTGCCAGATAAAATCATATTGCATCCTCCAATCCCTGTAAAGTCTTCTCTAAAGAAGCCATGTCCTGTACATTATATCCTTTTATATCCCGAGATATTTTTCTTAAGAATCCATTTAATGCTCTACCTGGTCCTACTTCTACAAATATGTTTATCCCCTGACTCATCATATAACGGACACTCTCTTCCCATCTAACAGGACTGCTTACTTGACGAACTAAATTTTCCTTTATTTGAGCAGGATCATCTTCTGGTTTAGCATGAATATTTGCTACCACAGGAATTTTTGGTGTCTTAACCTGGATTTTTTCCAGTTCTTCTTTTAATCTAATTCCTGCAGGCTCAAGAAGGGGTGAATGGAAAGGTGCACTTACTGCAAGCATTACAGCTCTTTTTGCCCCCATCTCCTTGGCTAATGTACATGCTTTCTCCACCGCTTCTTTATGTCCAGATACTACTATCTGTCCTGGACAGTTATAGTTAGCTGGAGTGATTGTTCCCTTATCCTCTGATAATCGGCAGCATTCCTCTACTTTTTCAGTAGATAAGCCTATTATTGCCGCCATTGCCCCTATTCCCAAGGGTACTGCCTCTTGCATATACTGCCCTCTTTTTCTCACTAAAGGAATAGCATCTTCTAAGGATATAGCCTGGGCAGCTACCAAAGCGCTATATTCTCCTAAACTAAGGCCTCCTACCATGCAAGGAGTATAGCCATACTCTTTAAGAGCAGTCATAGCTGCTATACTAACCAAAAGTATAGCTGGCTGTGTATTTTCTGTCTTCATCAATTCATCTTCTGGACCATTAAAGCATAACTGTGTAATATTCTGTTTTAGAATATCATTGGCCTTATTGAAAATATCCTTTACGCTATCAAATTCATCATATAATTCTTTTCCCATTCCAACGTATTGGGCTCCCTGACCGGGAAAGATAAAAGCAATCCTTTTCATAACACTCTCTCCTAATATACCCATTTCATTAGTGCAGATGCCCAAGTCAGGCCTCCACCAAAACCTACTACAACAATGTTGTCACCCTTAGAAATAACATTAGATCTTACAGCTTCGTCTAAGGCTACTGGTATTGAAGCTGCAGACATATTCCCAAACCTATCTAAATTAACATAAACTTTTTCTTTATCTAACTTTAATCTCTTCCTAGCTGCCTCAATTATCCTAA
>ERZ773359.3879-NODE-3879-length-16453-cov-22.220942_pt1 | contig 16453 bp, 16 predicted proteins | sample MGYA00374955_ERZ773359 | MGnify/ENA primary metagenome ERZ773359 (study PRJEB29098, sample SAMN04486028) | biogas fermenter metagenome | study: EMG produced TPA metagenomics assembly of the Biogas fermentation microbial communities from Germany - Plant 4 DNA1... | reverse complement strand
CTCAACAACGTAATCGACCGGAATCAGTTTCCCATCCCGGAAATCGAAGAAGCGACGAAACGGACGAATAAAATCGGTCTGGGCGTCATGGGATGGGCAGACTCCTTGATTAAACTCGGGATTCGCTACGACGACAAGGAAGCGCTCCGGTTAGCCGATCAGGTGATGGGGTTCATTCAAGAGAAGTCACATGACCAATCTGATGGCCGAAACATGACTGTGACCACGATAGCGCCTACCGGCTCGATCTCGATCATTTGCAATTGTTCCAGCGGAATTGAGCCGAATTTCGCGAAGGTTGAGACAAGGAACCAGTTTGGTACCACGTATACCAGAAAGCATCCGCTTCTTGGTCAGTATGACGAAGATCTGTTCGTTATGGCCCACGATGTCACTTGGGCCATGCACGTGGCGCACCAGGCGACGTTCCAAAAGCACGTCGATAACGCGATTAGCAAGACGATCAACCTTCCGGCGACTACTTCTATGCATGAGGTAGAGATCGCCGTCCGTACGGCTTATAACATGGGCTGCAAAGGGGTTACGCTCTATCGCGACCGGTCCCGGAAGGAGCAAGTGATAGTGAAGGAGTGCGAGCACTGTAGTGTATAACAGATGAGACATGGCGATTATATCTAAACCGCGTTGTAAAGTGTGTAATTCTGATCAACGCGCAGAAATTGAGGAGTATTGTCGAACCCATAAGCCAAATAACTCGTGGCAAAGGTTGGCTGCAATGGTTTATCGCGATCTAGGGTTGAAAATCGGCCAAACATCCTTATGGAACCATATGCGACTCCATTGCGACATCAAGGACGAGGTCTTGGAGGAATACGCAAAAGCCCGCATGAAAGACACCTGGGAAGACAACCATGTCTGTCAGAACGGATCACCGGAACTCCAGGCGATTTACGAGGCTCAGAGCGTAGAAGCAGCTAAATTCCACATTGCACATCATGTCGAGGAGATAAAGAAACTTGATGAGATAATCAAGCGGGATTTTGCCCTTTACATGAAAACCGCGGACCGTTTGTCAGAACAACTTCGTCACGGGCGTACTCCGGAACGGGAGTCAATTCAGCTCCTGAAAACCTTGAACAGCAATTTGAACACATCGATGAAGACGAGGATGGAACTGCTCGGGGAAGACGCAGCTAGCAGGGTTGCGGATTCGCTCGAAACGTGGCTTGATCTGGTGAACAAGTTAGAATGATATCTAAACGCGCGATTGAGGCGATATTACTCAAGTCCCGGAACGATCCGGCGTGGTGGATTCGCACTGTGCTTGGTAAGAATCCGTGGGAAATGCAAGTGGCGATCATGGAATCTGTGCGGGATAATCCAGAGACTGCTGTAGCATCTTGTCACGGTGCGGGAAAGAGTTTTATCGGTGCGAACACGGCGCTTTGGTTCTTGTACACCCATAAACCCTCAATTGTCATCACGACGGCTCCAACAGACCGGCAAGTGCGCGGGATTCTGTGGAAAGAGATTAGAATGTCCCATTCAAGTGCTCTGAAGCCGCTTGGAGGCCGGTTACTCTCTCAGGAGTTGAAATTAGACGATAACTGGTGGGCGTGGGGTTTCACGGCTCCAAGTTACGATCCCAACCGTTTCCAAGGGTTCCACGAGCAACACGTGCTGGTGGTTGCAGACGAGGCCGCTGGTATCTCTGAAGAGATTTACGAGGGTATAGACAGCGTGCTTTCGTCGGAACACGCCAGATTGCTCATGATTGGGAACCCGACGAACGCAGAGGGCCGGTTCGGGAGAGCGTTCAAAACGCCAGGGGTGGCCAAGTTTAAGATATCGGCCTACGATACACCGAACTTTACGCATTTCGGGATCACAGAGAGTGATATCCTATCAGGTGAATGGCGGCAGAAGGTGACTGGTCCCTTGCCACACCCATATCTGGTAACGCCGCATTGGGTGGAGCGTATGGCTAAGAAGGGGATCAATTCCCCGTTTTATCAGAGCCGTGTCCTGGCTAAGTTCCCTTCACAGGAACCTGACACGCTTATTCCCCTGGACTGGATCGATGAAGCCGTTCGGCGCAATTTGCGGGATGACGACCCGTTACCGGTTGAATTGGGGGTTGATGTGGCTCGTTTTGGTACGAATGAGACGGTTGTGACGCTGCGTACAGGGAATCGGGCTGAAATTATCAAGCGGTTTCGGCATATGGACACAATGCAGACAGCAGGCCAAGTAGCACGCTTGATTCAAGATTATAAGGCCGAAGTAGCCAAGATAGACGCGGATGGAATCGGGGCAGGCGTGTACGATCGGCTGAAAGAACAGCATTTCCCGGTATGTGCCATGCATTCTGGTGCAAAAGCCCGCGACGACACCAGGTTTGTCAATGCGCGGGCGGAATGGTGGTGGGAACTTCGATCACGGTTTGAAGAAGGTACGATTGACATCGAGGACGACGATGACCTTATATCTCAGTTGTCGAATATCAAGTACAAATTAAACTCGCAGGGCCGCATTCAGGTGGAAAGCAAAGAAGATATGCGGAAACGTGGCATAGAGAGTCCGGATCTCGCGGATTCCTTAATGTTGGCCTTTGCTCGGGTAAAGAATCCACCGGCACGAGTCCGGGTGCGTAGCAGTAGGAGGCGTTGAAATGACAGGCAAACCATTTGCAGTTGTGACATCTGCTGGCAAGGCGGTCAGATATGACATCCTTGAACAGTATGCCGTGAAAGAGGAGTCTAAGCAACTTCCTCCGGATCGGTTTATCGAAAAGTATGGTGAGATGGGGCTCGTTCAGCCATTGTACAATCCGGAAGCGTTAGCTAAGCTAATAGAGATCAATACGTACCACTATCGGTGTTGTAAGACCAAAGCGCGTGACACTGCTGGTCTCGGGTGGAGCATTAAGCCATTGGGCGGCAAGAATAGTTCTACCGATAGCCCTGTTTATAAAGAGTTAGATTCTTTCTTTTCGGAATTACCAGAGACCTGCAGCCAAATCCTGGATAAATTAATGCTTGATTACGAAGCCGTGGGGTATGCTGCGCTTGAAATGGTGCGGGAAAATGATGACCCGGAAGGCAAGCCGGTTCTGCTAGCGCATGTGCCGGTTCACACCTTACGAATCCACGTTGACTCGAAACGGTTCGTACAGATCCGCAATGGCAAGAAGCGGTGGTTCAAGCGGGTTGAATATCCGTACGACGTGCATAAAGACACTGGGGTAATTTCGCCACTAAAATCCCTTCAGGCGGAAGATCGGGCGTCAGAGATCATTTGGTTCGTAAATTACACCCCAAGGAGCGATTATTACGGTTTGCCCGACATCATTCCGGCGCTTGGGGCGATTTGGGGCGATATTGCCCGAAGAGACTACAATATCGCCTTCTTTGACAATTACGGCGTGCCTGCGTACGCGATTTTCGTCTCGGGCAACTTTGATCCGGGCGAGGTTGATGAAGAAGGGCGTACTGAGATGGAAAAGATGATCGAGGAGCATTTCGCTGAACTAGCGAAGAATCCGCACTCGACGTTGATCCTTTCAATACCGACAGAAGGCCGTGAGGAGGAAGTCAAAATAGAGTTCAAAGCGCTCTCTACTGAAGTAAAGGAGGCTTCTTTCCGGTTATACAGGAACGATAACCGGGACGAAATTCTGTCGGCTCACGGTATGCCGCCGTATCGCATAGGTGTGAATGAAACGGGCTCGTTAGGCGGATCCACGGCTGTAGAGAGCACCGAAATCTACAAGATGTCGGTGATCGAACCAAGGCAGGAGATGTTGGAAGCGGCTATAAACCGTTATATTGTCTGGGGCGCGTTCAAGACAGACGATTGGGAGTTCAAACTCGCAGAGATTGATACTACCGACGAGAAACTCGATCTAGAGATAATCGCGAGTTTGTTCGAGAAAGGGGCAATTACGCCGAACCAGATTATCCGGCATTTCAAAGACCGGTTCGGGCTAGAGGAAGTTGATCATCCGGCCATGAATGCGCATTACGTTAACGGTAGGGCCATCGATATAGAAGAAGAGCTAATTCTCTCAGGTGAAGAAGGGTTGTTGGATGAAGCGGAAGAAGTGTTCCAAAAGTACCAGAGTGAGACTGAGCAGGCGCTCTTGTCGTTAAACCAGCGGTTGATTGAAATAGCGGAGAAGAGCCTGAAATGATGATCGTAGAGATGGCACAGGAAACGCACGCGACTCTGCGCTACCTTCAGGCGTGCAAGCGGGCTCTTCCTGCTGAAATAAGGCTGAACAGACGTACTAATACTCTTTTTAACAAGGTAATTACGGCAACGCTGACTGAACTGAAGCGCATAGGGCGGGTGCCGGGAGACGCGAGTGTGGTACGAGGAATAACGAGCGCTTTTGACCAGTACGGCCCAAAAATTATTGAAGAAATCGCAAAAGAGACTATACGTCAGGCGCAGCAAGGTCGGAGCAGGACTTTACAGGAGGCCGGTTTATACACAATTCTACGGGACAAAGTTCCGCTGCCAGACCATACCTACAACCTGATCAAGAACCGGGCTTTCGAGGCGTCTGCGCAGACCCTAACTCGCATGCGGGGTGACGTCATGGAGGTTCTCGCCCAATCCTATCGGGAAGGCCATGGTATCGATAAGGCGGCGAACCTGCTCAAAGACAAGTTCGTATCTATGCGCGATTACGAATTGGTGCGCATAGCGAGGACGGAAATCAATTCTGGACAGAACCAAGGTGCATATGAAACAGAGCGTGAATTTCACATCAATTATCATATGTGGTGGTCTGCTGATGACGATCGGGTAAGAGACGGCACTACGAGCGACGCTGACCACACCTACATGCACGGACAGATCGTGCGGGTAGGGGAGCCGTTTAGCAACGGGTTGCTCTATCCAGGTGATATGAGCGGCCCGATTGAGGAATGGATCAACTGTCGGTGTCGGCTTGTGCCGTTTATCATGCCTGAAGGATTTACGGCTCCACCACAAGGATTCTTTTACGAGGAAGACCTTATACCAGTATTTTGAAAATTTTCTCTTTTTTCTTCCAGCATAGATTATATATACTAGTATGGAATAAGACTACCTTATCAAAAGAAACGGTAGAGGTTTCGTATAAATGTTAATTAATGGTTCTAAACACCCGAATCCTGAAACATGGATGATGAAGGTATACAATTGGAAGCCTGTTGACCTTACTACGGTCACGTAATGGTGGAAGCATGGTGGAAGAGTGCGAGATTACTGGGCCGATCGTTTATAAGAACGATGCAAAGCGCATAGCCTATGCTGCTGTGCTCGTTCCGGGCGAACCGGACAGTGATGGAGAAGTACTTTCACCAGAGCGCGTAGAACGGGCAGCACACGAATGGCTTGCCGGATATCGCAACATAGATCTTCAGCATTCCTTGAACAACATCGCTGTTCCAGTGGAATCCTACATCCAGCCGATGAACCGCACTGTTTCCATAAACGGAGCCCAAGTTGTGCTCCCGGAAGGAACATGGATTCTTGCGGCCAAGATTCAGGATGACAACACCTGGGAACAGATTGTTAGCGGAAAGCTGACCGGATACAGCGTAATGGGTATCCGGCGTCAGGCGCTCTCAGACGCTGCTGGGAAGAGTGTAGCCCTGAAACGGACGCTTCTGCGAGATCTGGGCGAGGACTGGATTGCTGCGGCGGTAAGCGTGGTGGACGAACCTGCTGTGCCGAAAGCTAAGTTCTTTGCGCTTAAATCGGTGAAAGAGGAGGATGAAGGGATCCTTTCCCGCATTGCTGAGGCTTTCCAAGCCCGGAAAGCAGGTAGGGCCATCTCTGACAAGAACTACGCCAAAATCAAGGCGGCTATCGAAGCATTAACTGAAATTATGAGCATTGCCGAGAACGAGCGTTCTGGCAAGAGCGATGATGGAGAAGAGGACGTAAACATGGGAACTGAGGATAACAAGGTCATTGAGGCGCTGAAAGAGAAGATCGAAGCCATGCAGGCTGAGATTGACTCCATGAAGGCGGCAAAGGCCAAGGAAGAGGAAGAGGCTGCAAAGAAGGCTGCCGAGGAAAAGGAGGCCGCAGAGAAGGCTGCTGCCGAGGAAGCCAAGAAAGCAGCTGAAGAAGAAGAGGCGTTCAAGAAGGCGCTTATGGAGAGAATTGAGGCATTAGAGCAGCGCGTTTCCAAGGCGAATGCTTTCAGCAGGTCCATTCAGGGCCAGGACGGCGTACAGCCGCCGGATGTCAGCGAGAAGTCCAGGCGCGACTCCTTCGGGCGCGTGCGTCGGGGGTGAGTAAACATGACGTATTCAAACGATGAACTGTTGCAGAAACTCGATTCTGCACTCAAGAACGTGGGCGTTGACACGCTAGGTCAGGGGATTCTTGCCCCGCAGAAGTTCGACCGTTTCGTGCGAGCGATGCAGATTCGCACGAAAATCCTGCCTGAAGCGCGGTTTATCCGCATGGAAAGCCAGATTACCGATATCGATCGGGTCGGCTTCGTCGGCAGGGTGATCACCCAGGCGGTTGCACCTAATCCGCCAGCGAATAGCCTGAGCGGGGGCACTGATGTCACCGTTGGCACTGAAACGTCTGTGGCACCGGTTTTCGGTACCCAGGTGCTCCGGGCGGTTGAACTCCGGGCTATGACCGGGATTTCCGACCGTGCTCTCCGGCGGAACATCGAACGGGGTGATTTCGAGAACACGCTCGTGGATCTCTTCGGAGAGGCCGCAGGTCGTGATTTTGAGGAGTTTGCCATCCTCTCTGACGCAAATAACACAACAGACCCGCTGCTTTCTCTCATGAACGGGTGGGCAACCGGGGCTGCGAACCGGGTGTACGGCGTTGACGGCGCCAATCAGAACGCAGAATTCGACCCAACTGACCCAGAGTCCATCTTTGAGGCGCTTCTCAATGCACTTCCCAAGCAGTTCCTGCAGAACAGGGAGGAGTGGCGTTTCTACGTGCCGTACGAGATTGAGAACAAGTACCGCGACGTCCTGCGGCAGCGGGGTACGGCGCTTGGTGACGCGGCTCAGATCGGCTACGAGGGGCTCAAGTACAAGGGTATTCCGATTGTCGAGGTTCCGATGCTTGAACGGGCCAACGTGGTCACAGGTGGAGCAGACTTTAGCGGCGGTGTTGGCAGGATTTGCATGCTCCAGCACCCGGACAACCTGGTCTGGGGTGTCTTCCACCAGGTAACCATCGAGCGTGACCGGGATATCAAAAACCGGCGTACGGACTTCGTTCTGACGATCGAGGCCGATGCTGGTTACGAGAACCCGAACGCGGCGGCAGTTGCGTTCCTCGATATCAAGAACCAGAAGCCGTAAAGGTGACCGGGATGAGGCGTGTTGAGGTAACTAACCTCTCTAAAGAGATAGTTACCAGGGCGGGACGTAATTTCCCGCCCACATCAACTACCGCCGTAATGGTGAGCGATAGCGGATTAAAGGAGGTTCGTGCGTGCATTCACCTGAAGGTGGTAGAACCTTCCAGTAAAGCAAATAAGCCACAAGGAGGCTACGTTTGCCCGTACTGTCTGTACACCTGCCCTACGCGGCGGGGGATGACGGCTCATGTCCGGCAGCAGCATCCAGAGCGTTATGAGGAGTATCGAGCAGAATGACGAAATTCTACAGCAGTGCCAAGGAAGTTATTGCGTATACGGGCGTTCGGCCCGAATCGCTACGCTGTGATAGCGATGCTGCTCTTGAAAGCCTTCTAGAATCGTGGCTTGTGCAAATTAAGAGCCTTATCGATGCAGATCGGGGAAAGAGCTACGATACGGACACACCTGCAGGAATTCACAACATTGCTATGCGCATATGCGCAAACATGGTTGCTCTGATGCAACACAGGGCTCAATCACCTATCGTCCGGATTGACGATTTTACTGTCCGTATGGTTAGCGATGAGATTTTCACGCCTGCAATACGGCGCGATCTCATGCGTTTCCCTCACCGATCACGTTTCTCCATGATACGAGTGGGGGGAGTTAAAGATGGACTCGAACTCACCGAGTGAAAGCAAGTCTTTTTCGATCTCCTTTGATGAAAAGCAGCTAGAACAATTGGGGCGTATCGGAAAGATTGCTGTAGAACGTGCTACTGAGCTAACTGCTATAGAACTGTTGGCTAACGTCAAAAAGGAGGCTCCTGTTGATCACGGAAGGCTGGCAGGCTCGTTCGAAATGGAAAAGCGTGGCCCTATTAGCTACGCTGTCTCAACGGCGGTCGAATACGCTCTGGTTGTCCAAGAAGGATCACAGGCGCACATCATTGAGCCGGTTAACCGACGGGCACTTTACTGGGAAGGGGCAGATCATCCAGTATATCGGGTTCGCCATCCTGGAACCAAGGCAAATCCGTATGTAGACCGTTCCATCAGCGCTACGGAAGAAAGGCTTGAAGAATTTGCAATGCGAGCAATTCGTGAGGCAGAAAGTGGGGCGATTGTATGAGCACGCTGGATGAGAGTTTCGAGGCCATCATGGATTCCGTTATACGGAAGTTAGAGGCTGAACGGGCTCCCGGGAAGACCCTATCAGGTGTAAAGAAGATTATCCGGGGCGATCGGTCTGAACCAACTCCATATACACCGTGTATTTGGGTTTTCGGTGAGACTGCAACCCCAGACGACAATTACACTACGCTGCAGGAGCGTTGGAAGCAACCGATTGCTCTCGTATCTGTAGTCAGCAACTATGACGCAGACGAAGGATATCGGGAGGCGACCAAATTGGCTGCGTTAGCGCGGTCTGCTGTCATAAAGCAACGACGTCTCTCTGACAAAGATGGAAATCCGCTTCAAATGGTTCAAGATATAAAGAGCGCAAGATTTGAGCCGTCTGCCCCATGGCACAAGCAGGGCAACTTGTTTAGTGCAGTAGCGGTTGTAGACGTGATCTTTAGAGTAATGGAGGTCTAACATGGCAAACATTCTGAGATACGCTGGATTCATCAAAGAATCCCAGTATGGGGTGCGTGCAGCGGGCGATCCGTTCCACGTGGACATAGCAAGCGCCACGCTTGACGCACCGAGCGACACGAACCTGATCTACGGTGGCGGACTGGGGAAATCGGCTCGCACGTACCGGCCTGGCTACTATGCACCTGCTGGCAACGTCGTATACGCATTCGACGTGGAAACTATCGGGTTTATCCTGAAATGCGCTCTGGGCGGCTACCAGTTCACTGCCGGAACTGGCACTGACCTGAACGAGCACATCATTTGGGCGAACGAGAACATTACGCTGCCGTCTTTCGCCTGCGATCTGGGGAAGGACGTCTTCGAGCACCGCTTCATGGGGTGCGTGGTTTCTAGCCTGGAGATTTCGGCTAGCAACGAGTTCTGTCAGGCAACGGTGGGAATCCAGGCGCAGAAGGACGCGAAAGCGCCTCTGCTGTCGGCGGCTGATTTGTCTCTTCCGGACGCATACCCGCTGGCATTCCACGAGATGACCGCGAAGATCGCCACAGTTGACGTTTCGGCCAAGATTAAGGATCTGACGCTTTCGATCGATAACGGTGTGAGTGCTGACAAGGGCCGGACGCTTGGGTCTCGCTACCCGCGCAGAATGCCGGGATACGAGCGTACTGTCACGTATACCCTGAACATGCTCTTCGACGACCTGACCGAACTGGAACGGTTCTGGGGTGGTGCTTCCGGGCCTGCTCTGACGGGTTCCACAGAAACATCGCTCGAAATTCTGCTCGATGGCGGAGATTACGGCTCATTGAGCATGTTTATGCCGAAGACCGTCTATACGAGCGTGCAGCAGCAGCCATCCGGTAGGGATGAAATCGTGCAGGTGGTCAACGGCAGGGCCTTTATCGGAGAAGCGCCTTTAGGGGCTCCGGTTGACTGTACCGAGACTGAACTGTACTGTGTTCTCGAAAACAATGAGGAGACGTTAGCATGAGTACGATTCTGACCAAGGCACAACTCCTTCAGGGGAAGGACTACCGGGAGCAGGTTGAAATCCCTTCTCTCGGTGGCGTTGTCGAAATTCGGCCTCTTACCCAGGCCGAATACGCACAAGTGGAAATCCTGCGCACCAAAGGCATAAAGGTTACGGGGAAGACCGGTTCCCGGGAACCTCAAGTATCAGTTGATGTTTCTGAAACGAAGGCCAGAGAGATTGAATCTGATTGCTATGCAGTTTCCGTGGCGCTTATCACCGGCGCGCCATGGACAATTGAAGAAGTGGGAAACATTTCTCCGGCAGGCGTTGTAAAGGAAATCGTCAAGGAGATCTACCGCATTTCAGGTGTTACGCCTGAAGGGGCCGAGATCGCGAACCGGTTTCGCCAGGACGAAAGAAGGGAGTAAATTGCTCGCATTGAGCAGAATACACCCTTTAGCATCCAATATCCAGGATTTAACACCGTTTCAGGTTGAATTCCTAACAAGTGAAATTCCAGAGGCTTCAGAAAATGTTGAGCAAATATTAAAGAACGCGGTGCGACAGCGGAGGTTAGGCGTCTAATGGCGGTACTGGATATTATTATCAACGCGATTGACAACGCCTCGAAGGTAATTGAGGGGATTGGTGACAAGGGCTCTAGCGCCATGAAAACGCTAGTTGACAACTCTAAGGCGATAGGAGCCGGAATGACGGCTGCTGGTGGCGCTATTGTCATGCTTACTGATAGTGCCAAGAAGACAAATGCAGCCCTCGGTGTTACCGGATTGCAAATCGGGGCCACGAAAGACGAGATGCGGGAACTGGCGCTCGCGACCACCGATGCCACGTTTCCGTTAGATGATGTTGTAAGCACCTTCGATTTGCTCGCTCGTGCTGGAATTACCTCTAAAGACGAATTGCAAGAGATTGGTTCGGCTATGAGTGACCTAGGTACCGCGACCGGGAACAGCGCCAATTATGTGGCCCAACATATGATCCCTGCCCTCAATGCTTTCAACATTCCGCTCAACGAGTTCGGGGAACACACCGATACCATAATGCACCTGCTCCGCAACACCACCATTGAGATGTCCGACTTTTCGAGCACCGTTAACCGATTGTCGCCAGATTTGGACATGCTTGGCATTGATCTGGAGGACACTGCTGCCATTCTGGAAGTCTTGGCAGCAAAGGGTGTTCAGGGCTCTGCGGCCACGAGAGAGTTCCGAACGGCAATCTCTAAGGTGGAAGCCGCTGAAAAGGAACTTGCTGCCTCGAACGTGAAGGTAGCCGAAACTGAGGCTAAACTGCGTGAGGAACGTGAAAAACTTAACGAAATAACGGAGAATTACCGTTACGAACTCTCCAAAGCCGGGGATGATATCAATAAACAGGAGGCTATCTCCAGAAAGTATGAGAAGGCCTTAAAAGACCAGGAGGAGAAAATTGCGGACACAGAGGCGGCATTAGCCGATTATCGTGCCTCTGTTGGGTCAGCATCCAACGGTTTAGAGGCATTCTATAAAGAACTCGGTATCACAGCGGATGAGGTGGCGACCTACAAACAGCAAATACTCGAAGCTAAGGGCATGACCCGGGATTTCGCTGATGCTGCGGCGGAAGAGCTCGGCATGGTCGATCAACTCAAGCAGAAGTGGACTGAATGGACGTTGATCATCGGCTCGGCCCTAGAGCCGCTAGATGGGGTAGGGGCTGTAATGACGGCGTTAGGGCCGATCATTATGGGCATTGGGCCCGCTATGCAGACCCTCTCCGCCATTCAGACAGGAACGCTGATACCAAGCCTTACTGCCACGGCAGCAGCGGGATGGGCGGCGATAGCACCCTGGCTACCGTTAGTGGCGGCGATCACGGCTGTAATCGCTATAGGGTGGCTGCTCTACGATAACTGGGAAGAAATTGCTGAGGCGACGAGGTTCATCTGGGAGCCTCTGCTTGAATTTTTCACAGGTCTCTGGGATGGGATTACGAAAATCTTCCAAGGAGCCATTGATTTTGTCATGGGGCTCCTTTTCCCGGGAGAGTCTATCCCGTTAAGGTTGGAGGATGTCTGGTCTGGGTTAAAAGACTTTTTCAGCGGGTTATGGGATAATATCGTTGGAATCTTCGAAAACAGTTTCGACCTGATTATAAAGATCCTTTTCCCGCCACTTGGTCTGTATGAGTTGATTCGTCAGAACTGGGGCCCGATAACGGATTTCGTCGGCAACCTCTGGGACAATATCGTCAAATTCTTCAGCGATAACTTCGATTTGATTCTTAGTATCCTGTTTCCGCCAAAAGGGCTCTACGATCTGATCTCTGACAACTGGGGTGGAATTCCTGATTTCGTCGGCAGGATTTGGGATTGGATCGTGCAGGTGTTCCAGAACGGGTTCGATCTGGTGCTAAAGATCTTATTCCCTCAGGTGGGGCTGGTTGAACTCATTCAGTCCAATTGGGGCCTGATTCCTGACGCGATTCAGGGAATATGGGATAGCGTGGTCTGGATCTTCCGGTCATTCTATAGTACGGCGGCTTCCTACGGCAGAGACATCGTCTTCGGGCTCTGGGACGGCATATTCAGCCTATTCTCGTGGATACACGACCAGATAACTGGCTTTGGGGAATCTATCCTTGGATGGTTCACCGATGGGCTTGGAGCGCTCTGGCCTCATTCGCCTTCCGAAGCCGGAGTCAAAATAGGGTCTGGTATGGCAGCGGGGATTAACAAGGGACTCCACGACTCGATGAGCCTTGTAGACCGGGCTATTAGCGATTTAGAGGATGCTATGCGGGTTGAGACCGGTGATGTTGCTATTAGCTCATCTGCCAGACCTCTGCTGCAACCGGTATCTGGCAAGGCTCCAATGCAGGTAGTAGAAGAGCATATCCACTATCACCTGGACGGCACATATTATATACGAGAAGAGGCAGATATTCGCAAGGTTGCGATCGAGTTGGAGCGGCTCCGGTCGACAAAAGCGCGAGCGAGAGGGGTGGCATCATGGTAAGCATCACGTTTAACGGCACGGATTTGAGCACCTTCGGGCTCGAACTGCAGCAGATCGTGGCTCCTATCACGCAGGAGGCCAAGTTTGCCCAATTGCAGGACAAAGCGTACCTATTTGAGGCGGTTAGGCCAGGGAAGGTTATTCAACTTTCTTGCATCATCTATGCAGACAATTTAACAGACTTATTAACGAAAATCGATAATATTAACAAGGTTATTGCGATTAAGGAACCAAAACCATTGATTCTAGGCCACCAGACAGATCGCTATTGGATGGCGCAGTTCCAACAGATGACAGGCCCGTTTACAGGAATCGGCGCGTATGAGATTGAATTAGTCTTTTTCGCAGCAGATCCGCTGGCGTATGCTGTAGACGAGACTGTATATATTACTACGCTAAATACAGACCCATGGATAAGAACGTTGAATGTCAGAGGAACGGCTCCCGCAGCTCCGATATACACGCTGACGGTTGGATCGGCTCCGTACGGCTCTAAAATACAATTTTCAAATCAGAAAACCAGCCAAACCTTAATCCTGAACCAAGCACCGAGTGCTGGAGACAAATATGTTATTGACACTGTGCGATGGCTGGTGTTGAAGAACGGGGTCCCAGCCATGAAAGTGGTTGAAGGGCAGTTCCCTTTTGCAAAGCCCGGGAGCAACACTCTCTCCCTCTCAGGTGCAGGGGCGGGGGCGACCTTGAAAGTGCAGTATCATGCGAGGTTTGTGTGAATGGCGACAATAACAGTGGCGGCTCGGAACCGCCGGGTGGCGGTAGCGACTGCGCACGAGCGGGTCGAGACTGCTGTGGTGACCGGGAAGGGGCGGAGCGGGTGATAGCCGTGGCTTATGCAGACATAGAAGGGGTATCCGGAGCCATTTTGCATGTCAAACCGATAACAGCGTTTACAGACACGATCGCCTACTCCAACAGGGTACAGGTCGTAAAGTCTTTTATCCGGTCTGTAAAGGGCGTAATGAGGTCATACGGAATCCCGTACGTTGAGCCTCCCAGTGGTCCGGGGGTGTTCACACCTGGCGATATTCAGATCGAGGTCCGGGATGGAGCCGGAAAGCTAATCGCGATCCTCGATCAGGCCTACCATGTCCGGCTGGTACAGGAAGACAACGCTCCGGCGGTCCTTCAGTTCGATATCCCCGCAGATGACAGCAAAGTGAATAACCTGACGCTAGCGAACGAGATTTGGCTCCGCAGTGTGAGAACCCAAGGAATCATTGCGAAGTTCAAACTGCACAGGAAAACGGATGTTAGAGGTTAAAGGACATGTCTTTGGTTAGTACCATTGAAGCAATGGATTATCTGAGCGTGCTGGGAAACGAGATAGTGCACGATCTCCTTCTGGAGAACCACACCATTTACGAGATCTTGCAGACGCTTCTGTCGTATCAGGTGAGAGAGCCCAAAATAACGATCGGGCACATCGATCCAGAGTATGCTCACAAAACCCGATCGCTATCGGTGAACGGGGACTCTGTTCTCAGGGCCATCTTCGAACTCCATAAAACGATAGGAGGCCATATTTTTGTCGACAACGATCGACGGCTTCACTGGTTGAAGACCATCGGGGAGGATAAGGGGCAACAGATTCGCTATCGCAAGAATCTTGTCGGTATTACACGCGACATCGATTACACGCTCCTTTGCAACCGGGTGTACGTTTACGGGGCTGGAGACGGTCCTGATAGAGTCAAACTCACTGATGCTGGTCTGGATTACGAGTACATCGATGATGCGGATTCCCAGAGCCGGTGGGGTGGGGTCTATGCCAGAGTCTTCGTGGACAAACGGATCACCCACCCAGAGACCCTCCTAGGATGGGCCAGACGCCTGCTAGAGGTGTATAAGGACCCGGTTATCTCTTACACCATACGCTCGATCGACCTCTCCGCCTATCCGGGGATGGAGTTCGAGCAGTTGCAGGTCGGGTCAATCGTGACCGTTATCGATGAGGAACTGGGAATCGACGTGAAACTTAACGTGGTTTCGATCACACACCCCGACCTGCACAACCCGCAGGAGATCGAAATCCAGTTAGCGTCCAAGGTTCGGGATATTACTGACACTATCACAGGCGTTTACGATTCCCAACAACTTACAGACCACACTGCCGTAAAGGTCGGAGCAGGTCAGGTTGTTGTAAAGGGCGAGTTTACGGTCATGGATTGGGTGACTGACGGCCAGACGACGATTAAAGGGGACGCAATCACTGCCGGGACGATTACCGCCAACCAACTGGTCAAGACTCAGGCGCTCATCACTGAAAGCGCCCAGATTGGTGCGGCAGTGATTGATAGCGCCTCGATTAAGAATTTGGAAGCGCACCAGATCACCGGTCAAATCGTCGATGCCCAGATTGCAAACATCGATGGGGCTAAGATTCAGGACGCTACGATCACGAACGCCAAGATCCAGGACCTTCATGCGAGCAAAATTACCGGTCAGATTTTGGATGCCCAAATAGCGGAGGTAGACTACGCAAAGATCAAAAATGTTGAAGTAACGAGCGCGCAGATCAAAAGCCTGTCAGCAAGCAAGATTACGGGAGAGATTGTAAACGCCCAAATTGCGAACCTAGATGGCGCTAAAATCATGGATGCCACGATTTCCAACGCTAAAATACAAACGCTGGACGCTAGCAAGATAGAAGGCCAAGTAGTGGATGCACAGATTGCCAATATCAGTTTCGCCAAGATAAAGAACGTAGAAATCAAGGATGCACAAATCCAGAGCGTTTCAGCGAATAAGATCACAGGTCAGATCGTAAATGCCCAAATCGCAAATATTGACGGTGCAAAGATCAATGACGCCTCGATTTCAAATGCAAAGATACAAAGTATTGCAGCCAATAAGATAACTGGTCAGATAGCCGATTATCAGATTCTCAACGTAGACTGGGCTAAGATCAAGAATGTAGAGATTACCGAGGCCCAAATCGGTAGTATAAGCGCAAGCAAGATCACAACTGGTTATCTGGACGCAAACGTCAATCTTGGCTCCGGGCGGATACAGGCAGGAGGAACGAGCATTGATCGATACGGGATTACTATCGACGGTCAAGCGAGCGCCTATTACTTGCGTTTTAAGTACGGCACAACCAACGCCTGGATCTATGCGCAGTCGAACGGTGCGCTGTGCCTGAACGCGTCAAAGGTTGAAGTCATGGCGGAGTTAGACGCATACAGCGGTTTATTGTCCTGCTCTCGGGGGCACCTGGAAATAAAACCAGCCTATGGCTACGACATTTACCTGAACGTGGCCCCTAACAGCCGTGTTATACCGTACGGGGACAACCAAGGTTATCTTGGTGATTCTTGGGCTCGCTGGAAGGCTGTTTGCGCACATAACGTCTGTCTTGGCCAAGGATACCTAAATATTGATGGAAATCTGTGCTATGGGGTCACATCGAGCACTCAGGCCTATTTGTGCCTGATCGTGGGCGGAAGACAGTATTACTTCTGGTCTGACTAGCATGTGTGATTATTATGACGAAAATCATATTTACAATGGCATTAGACGTTGAGCAAGATGAACAAGG
>ERZ773359.3874-NODE-3874-length-16468-cov-11.725462_pt1 | contig 16468 bp, 10 predicted proteins | sample MGYA00374955_ERZ773359 | MGnify/ENA primary metagenome ERZ773359 (study PRJEB29098, sample SAMN04486028) | biogas fermenter metagenome | study: EMG produced TPA metagenomics assembly of the Biogas fermentation microbial communities from Germany - Plant 4 DNA1... | reverse complement strand
GGAGACAAGTCAAGATATTTAAGATACAATGCGTTTCCGTCCCCTATAGTCGGGTCTAAAACTAATACCTTTAATAAAAAACATTTTGATTATTTCTAGTTTCCGTCCCCTATAGTCGGGTCTAAAACCCCGTGGAAGCCAAGTACATCGGCTTTTTGGATTTAGAAAATAACACTTATTTTTACAGGGTTGCATCTTACAATTCCTTATGAAAACAGATAATATCGCCATTTGAACAGTTTTTTGTTATGTCGTCGATCTGCATGGTTTTTTACGCTATTGGAGATCGACGACATATTTTATTCCTGCTCTAGCTTGCACCAACCAAGGGTATCTACAGGAATGTCATTATCCACGATGACTTTCCTGGAGTTAGGAAATGTATCATAACGCGTATTATAAAATGTCTTACCGATATTAAGCCTTACCTTGTCAATCAAATACGCCCCTATGGTTGTGCCAAGGTAACCGCTGCCCCAACCCAGCCGCAGGTTGGCTCCATCAGCAAGATACTTCTCTTGCCTGGTATTCATAAGAGGGATACCGGATTGTTCCCAAAATATCTGCTCAGCCATGCGCATATATTTTAGTTTCGTCTTATTATTAAAGATATCTTGCAGATCGAACTGAGGCTTGCGGACAAGCTCCATAATTTGTAATAGCCACTCATCTATCTCCATCGTGAAGGTGAAGGTTGTCCCCGGCTTTAGTGATTCTACATAGATACTTGCACCCCCGGCGCCCCAGTGAAAACCTTTGCCATTTTTGTTAAGGCTGACTACTCTAACCTCTTGGAGGAAGCTGGGCTCTTCTTCCCGGCAAAAGGCATCGCTGATTTTCAAAGCTCTTAGCCAATCACGGTGCGGGCCTGGACGAGTGTGCTGCAGATCAGCCCTTTCCAGGAGGCGGTTTACCATATTGCCTACTTTCTTTCTGTCTCTACGTTTACTTTTCCGGACAGTTTCTTCCACTTCCTCAGCTTTCAGCGCCCCTTTATCCATCAGCATAAATAAAATATCACTGCGTAAGGCGCCCTTTATAGTGCTGCCGGGAATATACGGTTTCCTGGTCAGCGGGTCCTGGTTAAAAAGCCGAAAGGAGTTAATTCGCTTTACCGGGGGCCTGGTTAGCGCTATTTTTTTACCCTCAAGGCGCTTTCTTAAGTCCTCTTTGGGGATATAGGGGGGTGTCTCCAGGTATTCCTGTAAAGAGGCCTGTCCGCTGCTCATAAAGTTGATAAAGTCTTCGATCAGGCCTTCCTCCTTTAAAGCTTGAGCCATCCTGGTCTCGCTTACGTGGTACAGATACTTGGTATCGTAAAAAAAATCCATGTTATTAACTTCTGTTACTAGGCCGCCAATATGCAGCGGCGACAGAACCTTCAGCAGACACTGGATCTTTTTCACCGGATCACCTCGCCTTCACCATAAAAGAGCGGCCGTAGCGGTAAACAGGATGGCCTACATCCGCCACGATGACCGTCTTGCCTTCTACCGGCGCAGAAAATACGGAGCCCTCCGTAAACATATAGACCTGTTTATGGAGCGTATCCTTGCTCCAACCGCCTCTTTTAATTATTCTGTAAGAATATGCCTGCTGCGCTTCTTCTTTACTGGATGGCAGCAGTAAAGATAGTGTCAGGTATTTGTCTCCGGTTTCAGCGGTAGGAAGAGGAAATGTATCGACATAGGAAGGTGTGAACCTGCCGTAGCCGCTGCTTCGTTCACCGCCGATGCCGGTCTCACCAAGATGCAGCATCACCCTTTGCAGCTTTTCCCAGTTTTCAAGGTCAGAGTCCACAAGAAAATAAAGGCCACAGTCACGTTTTTTGTCGAAGAGGACTTCGCCTATAAAATACAGGCTGCTGGCAGAACTGATCCGATCAAGCGCTACCCTGGGTCTTACTGTATTTCCGATGGCACTTTTTAGGCGACGGTTGTTTTCTTTCATGCTTTCAAAGTCAATTATTCTTGCATTTATCCAGGACTGAAAGGTGTCCATATCCACAAAAGGCGTTTTCTTCACGTCCTTGGCGTAGGTGTCCCGCTTCTCTGCGTCTTCAAAGCCCGGTGCAGGCAGGCTCGGTTTTGGGAAAAAGAAAGTGTTCTCGATATAAGGGTATGCTGAGCTTATCTTGAAGGGCAGCTCGCCTTCAAAAGGAAAAAGCTCCTGCCAGGCAGAATAGATAGCGCTGTAAAGGGTATCCGAATGGATGCTAACAAAAGACTCCTCCATCCCCAGGCCTTCTTTGCCGATATGTAGCGGGGAATGTATTTTTAACTTTACCGCATACATTATTATCACTCCAGTGCAGCAAGAACTTTTTCAGCAAAAGTCAAAAGATCTTCGCCGTTTTGGGAGAATTGTATTTCGTCCTGCGCTTCTGTGTAATACTCCAGGGGACGGTATCTTATAGTTAAATCTTTAAATGCTATCCTACCGTAACCGCGGGATCCGCTGCCGCCCAAGGCATCGTCCTCTAAAAGCCTGAGGGAGGTAAAAATGCTTTTCACATCAGATTTGAATAATGTATCTTTTGGGGGCAGATCGGCTGTGTAGATCAGGGTAAAATTGAATTCTGTTCCTCTGGGAATTCGCTCCTGTTGCCGTGGGTTTGCCGCAGAAGTAATACGGTCCAAGGTATTTTCCCATTTTTGTTCTGTCAGGTACAAGCCTGTATCAATAGCTTCCAGTTGCTCTTTACTCTTCTGGGTCATATGGCTATCTTCAGTGATCAGGCGGCCAGGCCTGTTTTCGTTTATCCCTGCGCCGGTGCTGGCGCCAAAAAGACGGCAGACAGTGCAATCTTCCGATCCACATTCATGGTGCCGGATAAGGTTGCCTCCTGTCCTCATGGATTTGTTAAAGAAGCGGTCGATGTCATTATGCGCCTGGGTAGCAAAGAGGGCTCTTTCCAGGAGGCTGCGCAGCTTGCCTTTTAGGGAGCTGCCGGGGATATAGGGTTCCCTGGTAAGCGGGTCTCTGATCACGGGGTTATCCATCCCGCCTATCTCCAATGTTTCTTGGCTGGTGCCGATATGCAAACCTGTTTTCAACTCAATAAGGCCGGTAATAATGATCTTACCGGTTAACTTGCCTGTATTCACCATTTTCCTCCCTCCTTTTAATCTTCTCCGCCATAAAAGCGGTGGTAGGCCACAACGGCTTCGACAAAACGAACGAATACTTTAAAATCTTCCAGGCCTTCTTTGCCTTCCTCCCGTATTCGATCGATAACAGCGGTCATAACCTCCATAAGAGGTTTGACCGACGCCTGTTGCCTCGCCTTAGCATAAGCCAGATGGACCTTTAAAAAAGCCACATCTTGTCGGGAAAAGTCCTCGGGAGCGTTTCTTTTAACTTTGGCCTCCACGCCGCGCACTCCGCTTAGGAATTTGCGGATCTGTGTGGTTTTTAATTCCTCAGCAACGAGGATCAAAGCCAGGACCTGAGCCCACCTTATCAGAGTATCTGTTTTCATCTCTTGCAGGTGAGGGCCTGAAACAATACCCTTGATAATGTTTTCTTTGATCAACTCCTGGTCTACTTCTTTGCTCAGGTCGTTTCTATCCCGCCAAAATCGTGACTGAAGTCCTGTTACTCTTTGAAAGATCTCCTGTTTCAGCTCTTCCAGGCCCAGTTCTTCGCATTTACCATTGATTGCCTTGCTAATATTATTCGTCCTGTTGTTGTTAACGTCTTTTTCATTTACTTTCTTGATCACAGCATAAACCATCGCCTTCTCAAGCGGAACACGGTCTTTTAGCAGAGCATAAAGTTCACTCATGCTTCTTCCCCTCCTCTTGTCAGGTAGTCCACAATCTGCAGCACAGGAATGAGCTCTTCCTTAAAGATTCTCTGCTGCATGATGGCGGCCAGTATAGGTTTATAGAAACTTTCATTATTTTTTCTCATGGTACGGGCAAAAAGGTAGTAAATTCTGGGAAATGCCCAAAGGTCTTCATCTAGACGATATTGTTGGGCGAGAAAAAGCAATTTTTGCAGGAAGCTTCGTGAAAAGGCTTCCGGCCTTGCCCTTTGTTTGGACCAGCTTACACCTTTTAGAAATAAAGATACCAGATGGTGCACAGAAACATCGCTGCTGTTTTTGATACGTTCCCAGGGGAAACTCATGTTGAAAAGACAGAGTCTGTTACGGCCGTCGTCTTTGGCTTTATCCTCGGCATCGCCCGCAAGGTCAGCCAATTTATAGAAGGCCATTTTTTCATCGGCGATGATCAAGCCGCCGGAAAGGGATAAAGAATTGTTGGCGCCGGTAAAGGCGGTGAAGTCCTTTTGGATCTGGTAGGCTGTCTCCAGGGCTGAGTCCCAGGTGCCGACCAAAAGAAGATCGTCGCCACCGGAATAGACCAGGTTCACATCCAGGCTCTTTTTCTCTGTAGGGATAAACCTGTCCCGCGGTTCTTTTTGTAAAAGAACGGGTAAGTAGTAGTTAAAATATATATTGAGCCGCTCGGAGAGATCATTTAGCCGTGCAAAAGTAGGTTTAGCGAGGCCGCGTGAAAAGATTTTACCTAAAAAGTCCACATCCATACGCAGCACACCCAAGCGTTTAACTCCCAAAGAGCGGGCAACGAGTTTTTCAAAGAGGGTTTCGGTATAATATGTGCCCTGGAAAAAATTTAAAGCGGGGTGGTCTGCATACTGTTCCAGGTTCCAAAAGTCTTTCATAATATAAATACGTTTGATCTTATCTGAAGGCTCCAGCCGGTAACAGTAGTAATAATCGCCGCATCTAAGATGCCGTTCTTCTTCTTTTTGGGGCTCTACCTGGTATATGGCCCTGACTTCGTTAAGATCTATGCTCCAGCGCGTCATCTGCTGGCAGAACCGGCACTGGGCCTCTTCCAAGGTCTCCTGCGGTCTCGGAATTGGGGCTCGGCAGGAGGTGCACTGGTAATCCGGAGGGTTTGCCGGGTTAAAAAGGGTATTATATTCCTCCAGCAGGCCTTCCCATTTACGGCTCTTTTGTAGATCCAGTTTCTTTTTAACTTCACCCCAAGCCTCTTTAAGGTAACCGCTTTCGCCGGAAAGGTCCCGGCCGTTTAAAGGTATACTGCCCAAAGCTAAAAAGATGGCGGTACCAAACTGCTCAAGCAAGGAGTTGTTCAATTTGTTTCTCAGTTCCTCCAAGCCTTTTCGGATTGAACCGGTATTGGGCGCCAGCAGGAAGAAGCCGCCGCCTCCGATATAGATAACACAGCTGCGAGGCAGTTTGAAGCGATCGAGGATTTGGGCTGCAATACTTTCCTGCAGGAAATTTAAGTAGAAAGATCTGGCCCGTAGCGTTTTTAAGGCGCCCTTGGAGCTCAAAGTATAGACAAAATCCTGGATCCCCGAAAGGTCTGCAGCCACAAGCAGGTACTTATGGTCGGTCATATTGCGGAGTTGACGGGAAAGATCCTGGCCACTCCAGTTTAAAGATTTTTCTTCTGTCAGGTAGAGAAAGTTACAGTAAGCTATAGCAGCAGTAGTTTTCAGGTGGTGGTACAAAGAAGTATCGGGTGGTTCTGTGGTTACATAGGTGTGTTCCGGTATGGTAAAGGTATAGTTTTGCAAAAGCGTGAGCAGCTTTTCTTCGTTGGGATGGCTGCCCAGGCCTTTAAAGCCTTCATTAAAACCCTGCCATAGACTATGGTAGTCCGTAGCAGCAACCTTTTCTTTAGGATATGGTAGCCGGCTGAGGGGTACCATATCCCAGTAATTAACTCCGTTAAATATTTTTTCTTTATTAATATTGATAAGATCAAAGATGCTGCGCAGGGGTATATCCGGGTTAAACTCGCCGCCTTCGCGATCTTTCTGCCGTTCCATGCCCGAGGCAATGTTATCGGCGATATCTACAGTATAAAGGTCGTTTTGTAAGCCCTGTGCACCCTGGAAGGTATCCACAGAAAGATCTTTATATTTTGTATCGTCGGCCCGGAGCCTGTGGTGGCGCTGGATAATGGTTGTTATTTCCTCTCCCATGCCTTGTTCCCGGGCCCAGGCAGCACCTAGTTCCTGGTGGCGGTAGTCTTTTTTTATAGATCTGTCCTGTAAAGAACGATAGATAAGTTTGCCGATGTCATGTAATAAAGCGCCAAGAAGTAGATTGTAGTGCAATTTCTTAGCCTCCTTTCTCTAGGGTTTCCAGTAATATCCTTCCAAAACCAAAGGTTGTCCCTTTTCCGACGGACATAAGTTCAGCGGCCTGGAGGAAGGTGAAAAACGGGGAAAGTTCACCTTTATATATAGCCCAGCCTGTTACACCCCCCAGCTTCATCCGTTCTTTTTGGCGGCCGGAGTAGCGCGAATACTCTTCCCATTTAAAATCAGCCTGTAAGGTTTCTATTTCTTCCGCCTGTGAAATTAATAAGCGGTAGTCCAAATCCAGCGGTTTATTTTCAGAGAGGAAATATAAAGCGGAAAGGCGCCTTAAGGCGTTGCGCAAAAGGATATGGAACTGGATATCGGAACAAAGGCGCCCCTGCCATTTTACCCGCAGGGGAGTGATAAAATGGACTTTTAGCAGAGAGATATTTTTAATAGGCCGAAGAAGGTTTTTTAGTTTTTCCCTGTGCAGTGGTGGCATGCTAGCCTTTGTTGTGCCGTCAAATATGGTTTTTGTCTCAGGAGCCAGTTCGTCGGTTAACTTTTTGATCTCGAAGCCGCCTCGCTCTCCCTTTTCGCCTCTTAAACCGAAGCCCTGCCTGCCCAGTTCTTGGAGTACAATAAAAAAGTAGGGAAAGTATTCCGCAGTTTTCCCTATCAAGGTGAGCACCAGATTAATTTCTTCCCCAGCGGAAAAACTGGTCTTCTCTTCTTTTATATAAAAGGTGAAAGAACGGGGAAGTTGTTCATTACCGGGGAAAAATTTACTACCCGGCAGATTGCCGGGGGTAAAGATAGCAGCATATGCACAGCAATTTTTTAGATAACATTCTTTGCAGTCTTCCAGATAGCGCTGGGCACAGACAGTTTTACGCAACATTGTACCGAAAGCGCCCCGCAAGGTTGAGCCTGTAAATTCGGAGAGAGTTATGGGTTGGGTTACCTCAAGGGTAAAATTGGAACGGGAAAGAGTCAGATCTTCAAGCATTTCATGCTCCGTTTATTGATGATGGAAGCGCGGCTTCATCAAAGTATATCATCAAAGTCTATTTTTACTATAATTCTACAAGATTCATACTTTTTCCTGCATTGCCATGATTTATAATTTTAATGCCGTTTCAGCAGATTGCTATCTGGATAATTGGATTATTTAAACATACTAAAAAATAGCCGCTTGTTGTGGACCGTGGGAATAAGAATTGCAGTCGGCAAAGCGGCCATTTAAGAAAAAGCCAATATTATTCATTTAACATGGGAAGCGGCAGGTAAAGTTACGATCGGCAAGCAGAGCTTCCTGTTCAAGTTTTATATCCAGTTCCAGCATCAACGTGATTAGTTCCCAAAAAGCGGCGTATTTGGGGTTTTCCCTGAGCTTCAGCAGTTTGTTTCGGTAGGAAGGGCTTAAACTTTCTCCCATCTCCCTGTAGGCCAGCAGGGTTTCTTTGTCCATAAACAGCGGCTGCAAGGAGGGCAGCACATTTTCCCGCAGGAACATATATATTCGCAGGCCACCCCAATCGATATCACCCCAGTGCAGAAAAACGGCATCCCTTTGGCCCGCATTATCAGCATAGTAATCACGGAGCTTTTCAAGAAACAACCGTTTTTTAGGGCTGGGGAAACCGCCCAGATAAATAAGCAGCAGGTCCTCCGGGAGGCCCCGGCGCACCAGGTAGTGGAAGTTGGTTTTGTTTTCCACCAGCAGCACTCTTCTGGCCCGGCAACCCGCTATTTCCAGGGTATGGGCCATTTGCGTGTCCAGGACGACACCGCAGGGAAAAGGGGAAAGATCCATCCGTTCTCCCCGCAATTCAATAACCAGTGGGCCGGAAAGCAGCAACTCTTCTGTGGTCTTGATAATGCCAAGCTCGTGTAAAATATCCTCGTCAGCCAGCTCATCATCCTGGAGGCAGTAGGCTGCAGCAATGGCGATGACAGCTGATTTTACTTTTCCGGAAAAATTTTTACTCCCGCCCAGGTAGCGGATACTGAAAACTCTCTCCAACAGGTCCTCTTCCCCTTTGGCCTCCAGCCCTTTTAACGCCCGAAGCACCCCTTCCAACTCCGTCTTCTCTTCTGGCAGCAGTGACGGCCAGTTTAACCCCCGGGCAATTTCGTTCCGGCAATCAGCAAAAAATTTCCTGATCCAGGGCGTTTTTATGCCCGTTGCGGCATCTGTGAGCAACCGGTCCAGCTCAGCCAGTGCGACCAGCCGTGGTGTCCGGGAGATAGCCGCATAGGCGGCATCAATTTTATCCAGGTTTAGACTGACACGTTTCAGCAGATTGTTCTTCTCGCCCGGCACCCACTCCACGTCAAGGATCCCCTGCTCGCTCAGTTCCCTCACCACCTGGTGGAGCGCCTCTTTTTCCTGGGGCCGATCGCCGGCAAAATAGGCGGGGAGCGTTTTCCGATCCGGTTTAAAAAAAATGCGCCTGTTGATTTTCGCCTTGCCGCGAAAATGGGCGCTTTTTTCATATTTGTTCAGCAGGTCGTTTAGAATCAGGCTTTTATAATCTATCATCAGGCTTCGGGCTCCCATCTTAGTGTAAGTATAAGGAACAGGAGGATCAGGCTCCCATCTCCAGCATTTCTTTGGGGTCAAAGGCCCTGACAATGGTTACGTTTTTTACCCGGGTCACGCACAGATTGCGATCGACCAGCGGGGCTATATCTCCGATCTTTTCCGTGGGTGCCGAGAGGATCACCTGAAGGCCCATTTCACGGATAAGCTTGATACTTTCCTGAATGCGCTGGTGGTCCATTTTGCTGTACGCCTCGTCAAAGACAATCAGGCGGAGCGTGTTGGCGTCCGGCTGCCGCACCCGGTAGAGTTGCAGGAAAGAAGCCAGCACCGCGATATAAAAGGGCGTCTGCGTCTCCCCGCCCGATTTCTTGGCAATAACCCGTGAAAGCCTCGACTCCCGGCCCTCGTCGTCCACATTGACCATATCAAAATCAAGATAGGTACGGTAATCGGTGAACTTCTCCAGGTTTTCGGACAACCTCTGGCGCTGATCCGCCGTCAGGACACCTTCACCGATATCTACGATCTGGCGGAACAGCTCGCTGACGGTGTCCCCGTGCCGCTGCTGGAAATTGTAGGAAAAAAGGTTGTACCCCTCCATGAGCATCTCATCGGTGATCATATCATAAAAGCGACGATAGTGCTTGTTAGGAGTAACGGTAAACTTATAGCGGTCGCGGCCGAAGAAATTGTCTTTAATCGCTTTGTTTAAGTCGTTGATCTGCTCCATCACCTCGGAGATATTGGCGCGCAGTTTACTGATAAAATCTTCCTGGAACTGCACCTGCGCCCGCTCCTTGGCCTCCCTGATCTTTTCGCGGTACTCCAGCAACAGCGTATCCTTTAACCGGCGCAGTTCCTCGTCATAGGCATCGTTATATGGAGCCGTTACACTGAAAGAGCCTTTAAAGTCCCGGTTGTAATCTGTCCGCAGATTGACCAGCAGATCCCATTTCGTCTGCTTTTTTGTTTCCGTTCCTTTAATCGCCGCGGTAAAAGCATTATAAATATGAACGGCTGATTTGCGGCTTTTCAGCTCCTGTAAAAATCTGGGTTCCCCAATATTGTCGCGCCACGCGGCATCATAGGCCTGCTCCAACAGCACCCTGTTCCGCTGCCGCTCTTCCTGCAGCGCCGGCACCATTTTTTCCCTTTCCGCCTTGAGGACCATGGCCTCGCGCAGGTCCCCCTTTTGCCTCTCCAACCTTTCTTTGACAATCTGGATCTTTTCCTCACATTCCTTTAACCTGTTCTCCAGCGTCACCAGGTAGGAGAGATCCAGACGCCCCAGGGCATCGAGCACCGCCTGCAGCCCCCGCTCCGTTTCTTCCCTGGCGACCGCTTCGTTTTTCAAGCTGAGCAGCACTGTTATGTCGTTCTCTGTCAAGAGCGGCGTGTTTTTCATCTTCCCGAGTTCCGCCAGCTTGGGTGCCAGCGCGGCCAGCAAGCGTTCCTTTTCCTCCTGTTCGCGCTCTTTTTGCTCAATCATCCGGGCAATGGCCTTACGCCCGATATAAGGTGTCTCGTAGCGCCGGGGGTTAAGCTGCCGGGCCACAAAATTGTGATACAGCATGCAGCTTGGAGTAATGGCTGTCCGATGGGCACGCAGCTCCTCCACTGTCTCGCATTTCACCACTCTCCCCAGCAGAAAATCTGCATAACTCCGTGCCAGAGGATCATCCGTCTCCACTTCTTCCGCCAGGCTGCCCGGCAAAACTTGCCTTTGCTGCTCCATCACTTTCTCCAGGTCCACCAGGCCGAGGTCAAAGAACTTTCTTTCAAACTTCAGCCGGTCATAGATGCGCAAGGCCTCGACAAAGTACTGGGGCTCGACGAGCAGATAAAATTTCTGCGAATGAAGGTAGGCTTCGACAGCGTTATGCCATTTTGGGTCCCTGACCTCCAGCAGCTCGGCAAAAATCCGGGGTTTAATCTCTTTTCCGTATTTCTCCGAGAGCTCCGCGGCGATGGCCTCCTGCAGCGCCAGCAGCGAGGGTGAATAGGGCTTGATCCCCCGCTTCAGACCCTGGAGCTCTCTGGCCAGCAGTTCCAACCGCTTCTCGTATTCCTCCCTGGCCCGCTCCCAGGTAAAGTAGAACCTGTCCAGCCCGTCCGCAAATTGCTCCAGCGCACTTTTCAAGCCGGCCAGGCGGTCGTATTCCAGCAGGCTGTACTCCTGCCGTGCCGACTCCAGCAGGGCGAGCTCTTCTTTCATCCTGTCGGGTTCCGGAACAGGCCTTTCTTCGCCGGCGAGATTGCTTGCGCACCAGGTCGTAACCTCGCTCCAACTGCGCAGGTGCGCCTCCAGCATCCGGTGCAGGCGGCTTTCACTGTTTTTAATCCTCTCCAGTTTAGCCTCCAGGATCTCTTTTTCTCTGAGCAGATCCTGCTGTTGTTTATAAAGATCGGAGCGGGCACGCTCCTGCAGCAGCCTATCCCTTTGTCCCTGCAGCTCCGCCTGCTCCTCTTCACCGCGGGCGATAATCTCTTGCAGCCGGGCAATCCGCTCTCCCAGTTGACCAATCTCCTGCTCAAGTTCGCGCAGCTCATCCCCGCTTTTTTCCTCCCTGGACCTGTCAATCAGGTACTTCTGCACCAAAAATCTTTGCTCTTCTTCGCTGAAGGCCTCATACTGCCTGGCAATGCCCTCCAGCGCCTGCACCCGCTTCTCCACCAGGCCCAGCTCCTCTTCCAGTTGCTTATACTGGCGGATTGTCTCCTGCATGTGCGTGATATCCACTTCATTGGGCACATCGCAGACAAACTCCGTGATAAATCCTTTGATATCCATGATGGGCGAAAAAGGCACCGCTTTCTTAAAGAGGCGGAAGAACCTTTCATTCAGATGTCCGAGCACGCCGGCCATGACGTCGCGGTAATCTCTGTTGGTTTCAAAAAAATCATATTGCTTGGGGTAATGGTTATAGAAGTACGCCTTTAGTGTTTTTATATTCATAGGCACGTTATCTATACAAAAATGGTGCGAAGGGATCACATCTTTGAGGTAAAAAAACTGGTGTTTGATATCCCCGTCGCTGTAGGAGTCAAAGACCACGCCCAGGGAGAATCTCTTCTCCTCCACGGTATCCCTGAATTCCAGCACAATGTAGCTGCTGAAGTCCCTGTCTCCCCGCAGGTAAACGATATTGGCCTCCTCATCCTCGGCCACCTCGCCCCGCAAATAACCTTTTAAGGTGCGGTTGGACCTTTCATTGGCCGCCTTGTTAAAAAAATGGCCTGTGGTATCACCCAATAGCAGGAGTTGTAGGGCGTCGATAATGGTGGACTTGCCGGCTCCGTTCTTGCCGGTAAGGAAGTTGATGTCTTTAAACTCCAGCAGCTCATGGCGGATATAGTGCCAGTTAATCAAAAGCATCTTCTCCAGGCGTTTCATCCTCGTCCTCCTCTCCCAGCGCTTCTTCCTGACCCAGTTGGTCGTACAGCGCACAGATTTTTTCGTTAGTAACCAGAAAGATAATGGACGGGTAGATAATCAGCCTGGTTTCGGGACTTGTCCAGTTGCCGTCCAGGCGCTCGATAATATTATACCCTTTCAGGGTAGAGAAGCAGTCCCGCAGCATCTTATCAGAAGGTTTCCGTTCCAGGAGGCCCAGATAATGCATCTTTTCCACCACTTCGCCAACGGAGGTCATAACTTCCTTGTGTATGGACAGCTTTTCCATCTGCTCTTCGTAGATCAGGCGCAGCACATACAAAAAGAAGGTTGTGTTTTTGTCGATACGCTTGCGGTTATATTCGTAACGGTTATATAGAGCGGCCACGCCGCTGTGAGCATCCAGTTGAATATCCCAGCCGATAACATTTAAATAGCGCTGGAAAAGTGAGCGATGCCTCTCCAGGAACCTGTAATCCCTGTTGATGACAATATTCTTGCTCCGGGGATCCACCTCGTCACGCACAATAAACGTCTTCTGCATGAGAATGTTGACGATCCGTGCAAACATCTCCCGGTCTTTTTCACTCAACTGCTCCCATTCATTTTCCCACATCGGCAAACCTCGTTTCCCTGGCGATTACCAGCTCGGGCAGCCGGTAGCCGTCCACATAAAGATACCCCTCCTTGAACTCTACCCGGTACGGCAGCCCCTTTTCATCGTTTTTCACCACAGCCAGCAGCAGCTTAATAAAATCGTCATCCGAGAGCAGCCTCAGCTCCTCCGTGGTCAGGCTGTATCTCTCACCCAGTTGCTCCAGGATAAAGCGGATAATTTTTTGATGAGAGTATACTTTCTGCAGCCTCTTTTTGAAATCATCAGTCTCTTCCCTGATATCCTCCTCGGTAACCGTTACTTGCTCCTCTGCCAGCGGTTGGTGTTCTCTTTTCTTTGGTTCGCTGTAAAGGGAAAACTCATCCACATAGCCCACCGTGTACAGCGGCAACTCCTCAGCCATCTTTCTGGCCAGTGGGGAGCTTTCCCGGCGTATCTCCGGCAGCGCCTTTAATAACTCTACCAGCTTGCCCTTTATGTCCCTGTCTGTATTCAGGCAGTACTGCATCCTCTCCACGGACGCCCGGGTATACCCGGCATTTTTCCGATCTATCTGCTCCAGCAGTTCGTCCAATCGATCATAAATGTCCAAAATCTCCCCAATCATACTGATAACCCGCCCGCGCGCTTCCCCTTTCTCCGCGTGCTCCCCGCGCCTGACCGCCGTCTCAGCCAGCTCACTCAGCACGCCGGGGTCGCGTAGCCATTCTTTTAGAATGCCGAGAATACGTTGCTTAAAACGCGGCACACTGTCAAAGGTTTTCAGCGGATGGTAGATCTTGTCCGAAATAAGCAGCCTGAACCTGTCAAAATGATCAGCCAGGATCTCTTTCACTTCCAACTGCTCCTGCAGGCGCTGATGATACAAACGGATATTATCGAGCAGCTCTCTTAAATTTGCCCAGAGCTGCAGCGTTGCCTGATGCGCAAACTTAAGCGCATCGTACATATGCTCGTCCCGCTCCTGGTTGGCTGTTTTTAAACTGGAATAGGTGGAATAAACATACCCGTTGTACTCCACGGGTTTCCCGTGCAGAATATCATAAAACAGGTTAAGCAGCTTGCTGGCGTAACCGGGGAGCACATAACACTCTTCAAAGGAGGAAATATCCGGTTCCAGCTCCAGCCATCCCGTTTCCAAAAATTTCCGCAACAGAAAGTGAGCCCTGCCGGATAGATTAATCTCCTCTTCCAGCCCGTACAGTTCGCCTTCCTCGCACTGCAGCTCCAGCATCCTGTTTTCCATGTTGGCCACGAGCCGCGACACCAGTTCCGCCTTCTTCAGCCGTGTCTCCTGCCTATACTGTCGGTACAGCACCAGTAGCGCCTCCACGTATATCTCCCTGTTGGGCGAAGAAAAGAGCGAAAAGAAATTGTACGGGAACACATCAAAAAAATTCATTCCACCGGCCCTTTCCAAATAATACTGTAATTCTTTTGATAGCCTCAATTTCTATATTTCTTTATACAATGACAAAAACCTGCCAAACCATGAGACAACGACACCGGCCTTTTTTCCGGCAAAATAGAAGTCGCGACAAGACATACCGCGAACGAGTAGCGTACAGCGCAGAGTATTAAGCAAAAGCTATGCCTGCCCGGTATTTTTTCCCTTTGTTGTGATTGTTATAACAGGAGGTTTTTTATTAAGGGAACGGCTTCCTTTGTCAGGCCGGCAGCGATAATCTGGATGGCTTCTTATGATTTCCCGTGGGTTTCAGGGAATAAAAACTCAATTTTCCCCTCCACAATTTTCAGGGCAGCGTCAAACTTGTTGCCCCTTTTGCCGGTAAACCCCTTGATTGTTTTGGTCTGCCCCTTTTCCAGCAGGTCCCTGACCTGCTTTTCGGACAGCTTCTTCCCGGCTATCTTTCCCAGGAAAAATTTGCAACCCTTATCCTTCCAGGCACTGCAGCCATAGCCCTTCCTGTTTTTGATTACACCGGCCCCGCAGAGGGGGCACCTGCCGATGGACTTCCCGGCAGCGGCGGAAACGGCGATGCTCGCGCTCTCCCTGGCTATTTCCACCAGTTCTTTGGTGTACTGCTTGATTTCGGCCATATACTTTTCCGCTGCCAGTTTTCCCCTCTCGATATCGTACAGCTTTTTCTCCCATTCTCCGGTCAATTCAGGGCTTTTCAGCTTCTCCGGCATGATCTCCATCAGGGCCATCCCTTTTGGCGTAGGATAAAGCGTTTTCCCTTTCCTTTCGATGTAGCCAACCTTGAGCAGCCTTTCCAGGATTGCCGCCCTGGTCGCCGGGGTGCCCAGCCCGTTCTCTTTCATGCGCTCCCTGAGTTCCTCATCATCGACCAGTTTCCCGGCGTTTTCCATGGCGCTGAGCAGGGTCGCCTCAGTGTATCTTTTCGGCGGCTTGGTCTGCTTTCGCTTGATTATAACCTCCTGGACGCTTACCTGCTCTCCCTTCTCCACCGCCGGCAGAGTTTGTTCCTGATTTTCCTGCTCTTCCTGATCTTCACGGCCTTCATTGTCTGCCCTACCTGGCCGCCCCCCCTCTTGTTCCTTTTCGGCCGCAGCATAGAGCTCCTTCCATCCCGCCTGCCTTACTGTTTTACCCCTGCTGAGAAAATTTTCCCCTTCAATCTCAACTGTAATCGCCGTGACGGTAAAGAGGTGTTCAGGGTAAAAACCGGCAATAAAGCGCCTGGCGACGAGATCGTATATCCTGGCTTCATCTCCGGCCAGGGCCCGGTTCTCCCCGGTGGGGATGAGGGCATGATGATCCGTGACCTTTGCATCATTCACGGCCCTGGCCTGCATAGACCAGTTTTGCAGTTTAACCGGATCAGTATAGCGGCTGTAGCCCTTCAGCTTCAGCAGGATTTCTAATGTGTCGATATCGCTGGAGAGATACCGGCAGTTTGTCCGCGGGTAGGTAATCAGCTTCTTTTCATATAAGGATTGTGCCAGGTCGAGCACCTGCTGCGCGGAATAACCGTAGATTTTGTTTCCGTCTCTTTGCAGTTCGGTCAGGTCGTAGGGAAGAGGAGGCGGCTCTTTTTTCTCTTCGTGCTTGACACCGGTAATGGTTCCGGTTTTTCCCTCTACCTTCTTTTTAACCGCTTCGGCTTTGGACTGCTCAAAAGTTCTGCCGTCAGCATCACCTTCCCATTTCCCGGTAAAGCCTTCGCGGTATGCAGCCAGCACTTCCCAGTAGTCCTTCGGGACAAAGTCCCGGATCTCTTTTTCCCGGTTCACCAGCAGCGCCAGCGTCGGCGTCTGCACCCTGCCCACGGAGAGCAACTCCCTGTGCCGGACAGTAAAAGCGCGCGTGGCGTTCAGTCCGACCAGCCAGTCGGCCTCACTTCTACACCTGGCGGCGTGGTAGAGGTTTTCATACTCGCTGCCGGGTTTCAGCCTGGAGAATCCCTCCCTGATGGCGGTATCGGTCAGGCTGCTTATCCACAAGCGTTTGACTGGCTTTGTGCAGCCGGCCAGCTCATAGATATACCGGAAGATCAGCTCACCTTCTCTTCCGGCATCGGTAGCACTGATCACTTCGCCGATGTCTTTTCTGTTATACAGTTCCTGGACAATCTTGAACTGTGCTGCAGTGCTTTCCACCGGTTTTAGCTGCATTTTGTCCGGGATTACCGGCAAATCTTCCGTCCGCCATTTCTTAAGCCCGGGGTCGTACTCTTCCGGCATCTTCAACCTCACCAGGTGCCCGATGGCCCAGGTGACAACATATTTGTCGCCTTCGATGTAGCCGTTTTTCTTTTCCCGGCAGCCCAGCACTCTGGCAATATCCCGGCCAACGCTGGGCTTTTCGGCTATGACAAGCGCCTTCATTTTA
>ERZ773359.3870-NODE-3870-length-16482-cov-13.213916_pt1 | contig 16482 bp, 14 predicted proteins | sample MGYA00374955_ERZ773359 | MGnify/ENA primary metagenome ERZ773359 (study PRJEB29098, sample SAMN04486028) | biogas fermenter metagenome | study: EMG produced TPA metagenomics assembly of the Biogas fermentation microbial communities from Germany - Plant 4 DNA1... | reverse complement strand
ATAAAATAGAATTAAAATTTTTTGGATATGAATGGCGGAGAAGGAGGGATTTGAACCCTCGCGCCGGTTTCATCCGACCTACGCCCTTAGCAGGGGCGCCCCTTCGGCCAACTTGGGTACTTCTCCACATTCCTATGGCGGAGAGAGAGGGATTCGAACCCCCGGCACCTTGCGGTGTCACTGGTTTTCAAGACCAGCTCCTTAAACCACTCGGACATCTCTCCGCAGTTATATTACCCAATAAATATACTATATCACGCTCAGTTTGAGCTGTGCTAATATAGTATAACAAAACAACCGAACAGTGTCAATAATGTTTTTGCGGGTTGTGTCCATGGGCTTTTCTGGGAGTTCGAACACAAATCCATGTGATATCTCAACCACCATTAAACTGCATTTCATATACTTATATGTTGGAAATATATCGGGTATGTTGAGAGGATTATTTTGAAATCCTTTCAACACCACCCATATAAGGAACTAATTTTTCAGGAATAATCACCGTTCCATCTTCCTGCTGATAGTTCTCCAGAACAGCTGCCAGCGTCCGGCCTATGGCCAGACCTGATCCATTCAGGGTATGAACGTATTTAGCTCTGTCCTTGACATCCATACGATACTTTATATCTGCCCTCCGGGCCTGGAAATCCTCAAAATTGCTGCATGACGAAATCTCAACATATCTGTTATAGCTGGGCATCCAAACCTCAATGTCATATTTTTTAGCAGCAGTAAAACCAAGATCAGCTGTGCACATAAGCACCACCCTATAAGGCAGTTCGAGAAGCTGGAGAATCTTCTCAGCATCTGCAACCAGTTTCTCCAGTTCATCATAAGAATCTTCCGGTCTTACAAACTTTACCAGCTCTACTTTGTTGAACTGATGCTGTCGTATCAGACCTCGTGTATCCCGTCCTGCAGCTCCTGCCTCGGCACGGAAACATCCGCTGTAAGCCACATATTTCAAAGGCAGTTTATTCCCATCAAGAATTTCTTCCCTGTGCATGTTGGTAACCGGCACCTCTGCCGTTGGAATGAGAAAATACTCTGTACCTTCAACTTTGAAAGCGTCCTCTTCGAATTTAGGCAACTGCCCGGTTCCTATCATGCTCCTGCGGTGAACCATAAACGGGGGAAACACTTCAACATAGCCGTGCTGGGTAGTATGCACATCCAGCATAAAATTTATCAACGCCCTCTCCAAACGTGCTCCCATACCTCGGTAGAAGGTAAACCGTGAACCGGTCACTTTCGCGGCTGCGCTAAAGTCAAGTATACCTAACTCTTCTCCTATATCCCAGTGAGCTTTGGGCGTAAAAGTATACTCTTTAGGCTGCCCCCACCGCCTGACCTCAACGTTTTGTTCCTCCGAATCTCCTTCCGGCACGGAGTCATGGGGGATATTGGGAATGGTAAGCAGTATTTCATTAAGCTGCTGTTCCAGTTCCCTGATTTTATCATCATATTCCTTAATAGTATCGGATACCTGTTTCATTTCTTTTATGATATCGTCTACATCTTTTTTTTCCTTTTTGAACCTGGCAATTTGCTGGCTAACAACATTTCTCCTGTTCTTTAACTTTTCAACTTCTCCTATATAAGACCTTCTCTTTTCATCCAGTTCCAAAAATCTATCCAGATCCACATCTTCTTTTCTTTTTGATAATTTTTCCCTCACAAGCTCGGGATTTGTTCGTATCAATCTAGGGTCCAGCATTAATAACACCTCCGATATTTATTGAGCAAATTTACCCTCCAAAAAGAAAAATTCTCATCTCATAATAATCAGAGACGAGAACAAATTCCCGCGTTGCCACTCTGGTTGAGGGACAACCCTCCACCTCATTTGCCTTATAACGGTTTGGCACCGGTAGAGCCTACTCCCAGTTCAGCTCACAGCTCCGGGACGGATTCGGCGGGTACCCCCGCCGGTTCACACCAGCCACCGGCTCTCTTGAGGAGGTTTATCCGCTTACTGATTCCCTTCATAGCTTTATTTCTATTATAACCATATTTTTCAGTTTATGCAACTATTTTACCGAACCTCAGCCTGACGTTAGTTAATTGTAAAAAATCATTCATTATGATTCAAAACATAACAACAAACTCACTACCGGCACAGAAGATAGCCTTTCTCTTCCAGAGCTTTTTCAATCCTGTCCAGTATAAGTGGTGTATCGGCCTCAATGGTGTGCAGGTGTACCCCATCTGTCAATGCACACAGCGGTTCAGCTTTTTCCCTCTTCATTATCTCAATAAAACAACGAACATCATTCGGCGATTTTATCATTAGTTGAGCCTTGAATTCACCGTATACTCTGTGTTCTACACTAACATCAAGTACGGCCCCCCCTAAATCCACCACAGTCATCAGCTCATCTTCTATACCATCATCCTGGTGTCTGCAAGCAATAACCCGCCGATAACGTTTAGGATGTACGTTCCTGGAAAGCATATATCCCTGCGGTGTAGCAATAATATCATTACCAGCTGCTCTGAGTATGGCAATATCCTGAACAACAACCTGCCTGCTTACACCCATCATCTGTGCTAAATAAGTCCCTGTTACCGGTTGTTCTTTTTGACTTATATATTTAAGGATGGCCTGGCGTCTTTCATCAGCCAGCATCTATTTATCACCCTTTTCAATATATCTTTTATCCCATTTACTATTATACATACTTTGTAAATTAAATTCACCATTTGCCATTATTTATTAATTTATTAATTTAATCATTGTTTAATTCTTTAGCTATTCTCTGTTTTATTTTTGTCAGTATCACTGTAATATCGTCGGCGTTTGTTCCCAAAGACGAAGCAATCTCTTCAACGGAAAGCTTACAATAATACTTCAATATTACTATTCTTCGTTCCGAAGGATCCAATTTATTTATAATATCCACTACCTTGTGTTGAATTTCTTTCTTTAAAATTAATTCCTCGGGTATTGTCATATTTACCGCTAAAGGCTCCCTGTAAATTTGCCCCCGTTTTTTCTCAACACTTTTTGCCTTTAAATAACTCATGCACTCGTTTCTTATAAAATCGTAAATATATGGTATAATCCGGCTTATATCCCTATGGTTTTTATATTCCTCATAAGCAAACAAAAATGCCTCTTGTACCACATCCTGGGCAGTTTGTCTGTCTTCTAATATGGCACAGGCATATCGAATAAATTTATCATAACTATCCATAAAAATGTTTTGAAATTCTTTTAAACACTTGTTATTCACTTCACACAATTCCCGTTTCATCATGGCATCCCCACTTTAAATTCAAGCTTCCCTGGCGTCTATATTACTGATTATATCGGCAGTGTTTAAAAAATAGAACAATGTTACAGACTAACAATAAAAGGATCCTTAACTTCCAGGAGGTACAACGATGAAAAAAGCTCATAAACTGTCTCTATTGATCTATTGGCTAATCTATATAGTGCTGATACAAAATATAGACACCATAACAGCAGGACCAAACCCGGTTCAGCTTATCCATGTCGAAGCTCATACCGGCTACAGTGATAAAACTAATGTTGAATCAGGCTATGTAGCCGAGCCGCCAATCAATATAGATCGGAATATGCATCTTCATTTAGAAGAATTCAGGAATAAAGTAAAAGAACTATGCAATGCATATCCACATTCAATCTACAGCTGTTTACCCGCGTCAGACAATAGAATTGCTTTAACCTTTGATGATGGTCCTGACCCCCACATTACTCCGTTAGTTTTAGACATACTGGAAGAATATAATACCGTGGCAACCTTTTTTGTAATAGGTGAAAATGCACAAAAGTACCCTGAAGTAGTGCAAAGAATTGTGAAAAGCGGGCATCAGCTTGCCAATCATAGCTGGTCTCACAAAAGACCCACCTCGATTACAGTGTACGATTTAATAGATGAGGTAAATAAGACTCAAAAAGTAATCGAGGAAAAATATGCTTGTACCAAATTCTTTCGACCACCCTATGGTTTGGTTACGTCCGAGCAGATGCAGCAACTCAAGCTGGATGGTTACAAAGTAATTGTATGGTCCGTTGATTCAATGGACTGGTATACAACCAGCCCCCAGCAAATCCAGAAATGTGTCCTTGATAAAGTCCATCCCGGTGCAATTATTTTAATGCACAGTGCCGGAGGTTATCACAACCGCCAGGCAACGATCCAGGCGCTTCCAAATATAATATCAGAACTTAAAAAAAGAGGATATCAGTTTGTCACGCTGGACCAAATACTTAATTCTTAATCCCAGCTCCGCCAAACAAAGCCATACATTTAACCGTAAGTTTTTTCTCCTCCGCATCCGGCAGAGGGATATAGTTGGTCTTATTGTCCCATCCTCCGAAAAGGGGAAGTCCTGAAATTTCGACTTTCCAGTGCTGAGGCACCTTTATATCGATCCCGCCAAATATGGCCACCAAATCCATCCTGACATTATTTGCATCTAATTCAGCATTCCGAAGATCCAGTTCTATACCTCCAAACAGGGCCACAGCACTTCCGCCCTTAAAATTCCGGGATTGAAGACGGGTATTAACTCCGGAAAAGGCAACAAAATAATCTGCACTGTCACGGTTATCAATAGGTGCATTTGATTTGAGACCGTCAACCAGTATAAATAAACCAATAATTATTAATGCAGCAGGCCAGATGTATGTACTCCAATCGTGCGGCAAAATCCCGTGAATCTTACAGAAAATAAATCCGCCAACCAGGATCAGAATTAAACCGCCTGTTGAAGCACCTTTACCCTTTATGAGCTGATAGAATCCCAAAAGAACAATTAATAATGGCCACCATTGGCCAATGTTAATAATATCCATTTTATGCAATAACAAGCCCAAGCCAAGCAATATAAAAAAACTTCCAAGCATGTACCTGCCCCTCATTACTATCATGCCTCCCGCAAATTTGTCTATAGCCGGATAATTAACTGTAAATAGGTGCTAAGGATACTATCAGTTTATTCCAAATATTATCAATAGTCAATAAAAATGGCCTAAATAATTTATTAACCATTGAATTTAGATTTGCAAGTTTGCATTTCTAAAATTGTATTGAATTTGTATTGTGTTTGTGTTAATATAAAGTTTGAAATATTTTTTTATCCTTTTATATTTGGGTATATATAATAATGATATGAGGTATAATTTATCTCTGCTTTTATTGTTTTTTCTCTACATATGTTTGTTCAGTATACGGGCCTGCCCCTTTAATCGGGTTTATATAAAAGCTTATATTAACAGCAGTTGGTAAGGTAAAATTAACAAAATTCCAAAACATTAGAAAGGAGTTGCGCAATGACTCAGAACAAAAAATTGCAAGAATGGGTAGACGAAATGGCAAAACTGTGTAAGCCAGATAAAATCTACTGGTGCGATGGGTCACAGGAAGAATATGATCGATTACTGGAACAAATGGTTGCTTCAGGTGCAGCAACCCGTTTAAATCCGGAAAAACGTCCCGGTTGCTACCTTTTCAGAAGCCATCCGTCGGATGTTGCCCGCGTTGAAGAAAGAACATATATAGCTTCAAGGACAAAGGAAGACGCTGGCCCAACCAACAACTGGATAGATCCTGTTGAACTTAAAAAGACCATGACAGATTTGTATGACGGATGTATGAAGGGAAGAACCATGTACGTTATACCTTTCTCCATGGGCCCCATTGGTTCACCCATGTCAAAGATTGGTGTACAACTTACAGACAGTCCCTACGTTGTAGTTAACATGCGTATAATGACACGTATGGGTAAACAGGCCCTCGATGTCCTTGGTGAGGATGGTGAATTTGTACCATGCCTGCATTCAGTAGGTGCACCACTTGCTGAAGGTGAGGAGGACGTAGCATGGCCCTGCGCTCCTATGGAACAGAAATACATCAGCCACTTCCCTGAAGAGAGGACCATCTGGTCATACGGTTCAGGCTATGGCGGCAACGCACTTTTGGGTAAAAAATGCTTTTCCCTTCGTATAGCTTCAGTAATGGCTCGTGACGAAGGGTGGCTGGCTGAGCATATGCTTATTTTGGCCATCACCAATCCGGAAGGTGAACGAAAATATATCGCAGCAGCATTTCCAAGTGCATGTGGTAAAACAAACCTGGCCATGTTGGTTCCCACCATCCCCGGATGGAAGGTTGAAACCATAGGCGATGATATAGCATGGATGAAATTTGGAAAAGACGGCAGACTTTATGCCATCAATCCGGAAGCTGGTTTCTTCGGAGTTGCACCTGGTACATCAATGGACTCCAATCCCAATGCTATGAAGACCATTAGCAAAAACACCATATTCACCAATGCTGCACTAACTGATGATGGCGACATATGGTGGGAGGGCATAGGCTATGATGCCCCCGGACATCTTATCGACTGGAAAGGAAATGACTGGCATCCGGGTTCGGATACTCCTGCCGCTCATCCAAACGCACGTTTTACTGTACCTGCAAGACAGTGTCCGTCCATTGCCCCCGAGTGGGAGGATCCTGAAGGAGTCCCGATTTCGGCGATATTAGTTGGTGGCCGCAGACCCACCACGGTACCATTGGTACATCAAAGCTTTGATTGGAACCACGGGGTATTCATAGCTTCCATTATGGGATCTGAAATAACAGCGGCGACAATATCCGATCAAATCGGAAAGGTCCGTCGTGATCCCTTTGCTATGTTACCATTCTGCGGATATCACATATGCGACTATCTGCAACACTGGCTTGACATAGGAGCAAAAGCGGACCCCGAAAAACTTCCCAAGATCTTCTATGTCAACTGGTTCCGTAAAGATAAAGACGGTAACTGGTTGTGGCCTGGATTTGGCGAAAACAGCCGTGTATTAAAATGGATATTTGAAAGGGTGTCAGGAGAAGGTAAAGCTATTACCAGCCCCATTGGTTACATGCCTACTCCGGATGCTATTGACACCACCGGGCTTGACGTAGACAGCAGCACTATGCAGGAACTGTTAAGCGTAGACAGGGAAGACTGGTTGAAAGAAGTTGCATCTATCCGTGAGTATTACGCCTCATTTGGAGATAAGCTTCCCAAAGAGCTGGCCAACCAGCTGGATGCTTTGGAAAAGAGACTTCGTGACCAGTAATATTTGTAGGAAAAATTCTTAATAACGCATTAAGCAATAAATCGTTAAAAGAAGGAGCAGCTTGATTTTTAGCTGCTCCTTCTTTTTTTATTTATAAAAACAAAAACCAATTTTTATGGTGTCCACCTCAGTACCGGGTTCCTGGCGGCTCCCGCCTCATCCAGTCTCTTAACCGGTGTAACGTGAGGTGCCTGCTTTAACTTGTCTGGTTCTGTTTGTGCCTCTTTGGCAATTTGAATCAGGGCTCCAACAAAAGCATCAAGAGTATCCCGGCTTTCGGTCTCCGTAGGTTCTATCATCATGGCCTCTTTCACAATAAGGGGGAAATACACTGTAGGCGGATGGAACCCAAAATCCATTAAACGCTTTGCTATATCCATAGCAGATATGCCTTTTTCCTTCTGCTTTTGAGCTGATATCACAAATTCATGCATACAGGTGCGATCGTAGGGCAGCAAATAATATTCCTTGAGGCGCTGCATAATATAATTAGCATTAAGAACAGCAGTCTCAGCTACTTCTTTCAAGCCTTCTGCCCCCATCGACATTATGTATGCATAGGCTTTTACAGCAACACTAAAGTTTCCGTAGAACGACTTAATCATTCCTATTGAACAAGGCCTGTCATAGTCGAGATAGTATTCGCCATCTTTAAACTCAACCATAGGTACGGGTAAAAATTGTACCAATTCCTTTTTCACGCCTACCGGGCCCGAACCCGGTCCTCCGCCACCGTGAGGAGTGCTGAAAGTCTTGTGCAGATTCAGGTGCACCACATCAAAACCCATATCCCCCGGCCGGGCAATTCCCAGTATAGCATTCATGTTGGCTCCGTCATAGTATAGCAGGCCACCGGCTTCATGAACAATACGTGATATCTCTAATATGTTCTCTTCGAAAAGCCCCAGGGTATTGGGGTTTGTAAGCATTAGTCCGGCGGTTTCATCATCAACCAATGCCTTCAGGGCTTCCAGATCAACTTCTCCTCTTTCATTTGATTTTACCTCCACCATCTTAAACCCTACCATAGCAGCAGAAGCCGGATTTGTCCCATGAGCCGAATCGGGAACAATAATCTTGTTTCGCTTCGTGTCGCCGCGTTGCATATGATAGGATTTGATTATCATTAGCCCGGCCATCTCACCGTGAGCTCCGGCAGCAGGTTGAAGAGAAAACCTGTCCATTCCCGTTATTTCCGATAAAAGTCTGTCGGTTTTATACATGAGCTCCAAACAGCCCTGTACCATATTCTCCGGTTGAAGAGGATGGACCTGTGTGAATCCTTCCTGGCCGGCTATATCCTCGTTGACCTTGGGGTTATACTTCATGGTGCATGAGCCCAGCGGATAAAAACCGGAATCCACACCATGGTTGAGACGGGAAAGGCGTGTATAATGCCGAACAACATCCACTTCGCTGACCTCGGGGAGCCGGGCATCCTTATCCCGTAAACATTCATCGGGAATCATCTCTTCCAGCGGAAGTTCGGGTACATCACATTCGGGAAGAGAAAATGCCTTGCGTCCCGATCTGCTTATTTCAAAAATCAATGCACTTTCCTTCATAGCTCTCCCACCCTTTCCACCAGCATATCGATCTCATTCTTTGTTCTTTTCTCGGTGACGGCTACCAGCCAGGCATTCTTCAGTTCGGGATAATCCCGTTCTAAAGCATAACCTCCAATTATTTTGCTTTCCAGCAACTTCTCATTCAACTGCTCAACCGGAACGGGGCTGGTAACTACAAACTCATCAAAAAACGGTGCTGAAAACAGAGCGGAACAGCGTCCCTGTGATATTAGCCTTTGGTATGCATAATGTGCCTTTTGCATTGACAGCAGGGCAACCTTCTTAAGTCCTTCACGACCCATAAGTGCGAGATAAACAGTTGCCGCCAACGCGTTCAAAGCCTGATTTGTACAGATATTGGAAGTCGCCTTTTCTCTTCGTATATGCTGTTCCCTGGTCTGAATTGTCAGAACAAAAGCCCTTCTGCCGGATGTATCCGTTGTCTGTCCTACAACCCTTCCGGGCATTCTTCGCATCAGTTTCCGGCTTGTAGCCATAAATCCCAGATACGGACCGCCAAAGCTAAGCGGATTACCAAGGGATTGCCCCTCCCCCACTACAATATCAGCTCCTGCATTCCCCGGAGGTTTAAGAACAGCAAGAGATACGGGGTTTACGCTGGTTATAAATAAAGCACCATGGGAATGGGATACCTCGGCAATTTCATCCAGCAACTCTACAATTCCAAAGAAATTAGGATTTTGCACTACCACAGCAGCTACCTCATCGGATATCATCTGCTTCAGCTCATCCACATCCAGCCTTCCATCATCATATCCCACCTCACACAGCTGTATATCTCTGAACCTGCAATATGTATGAACCACTTTCCTGCTTTGAGGATGCACGGTTCTGGCCATTAACACCTTCTTCCTTCCCGTTGCCTGGCATGCCATAATAACCGCCTCGGCCAGTGCCGACGCTCCATCATACATAGATGCATTGGACACTTCCATGCCGGTCAGCTCGCAGATCATGGTCTGATACTCAAAAATAGCCTGAAGGGTTCCCTGGCTGATTTCAGGTTGATAGGGAGTATACGCGGTATAAAATTCCTGCCGGGAAAGGATGTGTCCTACCACACTGGGGATATATCGATCATAGGCTCCGGCTCCCAGAAAGCAGATGTAATCTTCCACCGTCTCATTTTTTTCGGCCAGCTCCCGCATATGGCGTACAAGCTCCACTTCGGACAGAGGTTCAGGCAGATTAAGCCTGCCCGCTATCCGTACCTCATAGGGAATATCCTCAAACAGCTGATCTATACTGTCAAGCCCCAGTTCATCAAGCATTTCCTTCCGGTCCTGGCCTGTATTAGGAACATACCGTCCCATTTTTAAGCCTCCTCCTTGCAGAACCTTTCATATTCCTCAGCATCCATAAGGGAGTCAAGTTCACTTGCGTCATTGATTTCAACTACAATGATCCAGTTCTGATAAGGATCCTCATTGATAAGCTCGGGAGAACCCTCAAGCTCGGTATTTACTTCAATGATAGTACCTGAAACCGGTGAATATATATCGGCTGCGGCCTTCACCGACTCCGCAACAGCAGCTGCATCCCCGGCATTGACAGTTTCACCGGGTTCGGGCAGATCCACAAACACAACATCTCCCAATGAATCCTGGGCATAATCTGTGATTCCGATTATTGCTTTATTTCCTTCCACTTTCACCCATTCATGATCTTTTGAGTATTTTAATCCTTCTATAACCTTCATAATATAACATACCTCCCCTTTTATATTAAACTTATGTACTATAGATATACCGTCTTAAAAAGCATTTTTTAAGTTTAGATTTTTCATCCATAATCCTTATTTTTCAATGATGCAGAGTAAGCTCATTTTTTGTATCGTTTGACATAGAAAGGCGTTTTAACTACCTTCGCTTTTAATGATTTGTTTCTTATAACTATATCTACCCTTGTGTCCTCTTCAGCAAACCTGCTTTCCAATAATGCAAGTGCCAGATTCTTTTTTAAAGTCGGTGAAAAACTGCCGGAGGTAACCTGTCCTATAATTTTATCATCCGCTTTGACCTGGCAGCCATGTCTGGGTATCCCCCGATCCACCATTTCCAGCCCTACCAGTTTTCGTGAAACACCGTCCCTGCTTTGTTTAAGGAGAGCATCCCGTCCTATAAAATCACCTTTGTCCAGCTTGACAAACCTGTCAAGCCCGGCCTCCAACGGTGAGATCTCTTCAGACAGCTCGTGTCCATAAAGAGGCAGAGCAGCTTCAAACCTCAGGGTATCCCTGGCGCCTAACCCCGCCGGAACAAGGTTGTACTCTTGCCCGGCCTCCACAATACTGTCCCATAAACGCGATACATTTTGAGATGATACATAAATTTCAAAACCATCCTCTCCGGTATAGCCGGTACGGGATACTAATGCAGATATCCCTGCAATGTTAACCTCATCCATAAATCTGAAGAACCTAATCTGCTCTAATGGGATATCAGTAAGCTTTTGTAAGATGTCCTGCGCTCTGGGGCCTTGCAGTGCCAGCAGAGCATACTGCTCCGATGCATCTGTCACCGTAACATCGCCATCCCGGTGACTTTGCATCCATTCCAAATCTTTTTGCGTATTGGCAGCGTTGACTACAACCAGATATTTATCCATATTCAGTTTATAGATCATTATGTCATCTATGGTCCCTCCGTCCGGATAACACATTGGAGAATAAAGAATGCTGTTGTCCCGTAATTTTGATATATCATTGGTAATAAGTCTTTGTATAAACTCCCGGGCCGCTGTACCTTCCACCATGATTTGTCCCATATGAGATACATCAAACAAACCGGATTCAGTACGTACCGCTTCGTGCTCCTGTAAAATACCTGAATACTGAAGAGGCATCATCCATCCGCCAAAATCTATCATTTTCGCATTCAGAGAGACGTGTTTGTCATAAAGCGGTGTCTTTTTCAACTGTTTTACCCTCCTTCCTTCTATATAATACAAATTTTTCCCGGTTGAGATTAATAGACATCAACATATATTATAAAACAACAGAGGAAAATGACATACATCACTGCCATTTCCTCTGTTTTTAATCTAATAGATTCTACCCTCAAAAGGTATTATACCTTCAACCATTCCATTCTATCCCTGTTATTGTGTGCTTGCACACAAAGATTATCGTATTATAGCTGCCCGCATTTTTATCCAACCAGCCTACCATGCGAACAACCTTCCATGTTTTATTATACCAGCTGTTTATACCCCGTGCAACCAAATTCAGTCTTACAGGTACATAAAGGATTCATACGGCAGCTTTTTATACAACCTTGCTTATACCTGTCCCATCCAGAATCCGGGCAAGACGCTCTTTTTCAGTAAGAACACGTTTTTCAACGGGGTCATAGGCATAAAGAGCACCGTTTACCGTACGGGTCACCAGCCTGCCGCAAGCTGCCGGATTTCCTTTCAGATGAGGAGCATCAAGAATTCCTATCTCAATAGCTTTAGCAATAGTATCAGCATCGGCCAATGGATCCTGTGCCCCGGGGCTCAAGCTCTTTATAGCATCCAGTATTGCCGCAGCATCATCAATAAGCTGTGCCTTCCTGCGCAGAACCCTGCTATCCTTTGTAATATCCACAACCCCCAGGAATGTATTCCGGATAACACCCCGGACTATCTTGCAGCTTTCTATAATATCATCAGCAGTTGCTGCGTGGTGTGCCTCGCAGAAGCCTACCACATGGTAAATATGGGGTTTTATAGCCATAGCAAGATATGCTGAAGCTGCAAGCTGTCCCTTAGCCTGGGCCAGATCCCCCGGCAGGCTGCACAGACCGGCTCTTGCCTGGCGATATACATTAAAATTCTCATCCTGAAGCGATTCTATCAGCTCAATTTTGGCCAGCATTTTTGCCAGATCCATCTCGGGAGCTATATCCGGGGGTACGTTAAACATGTATTGAGCAATGTAGTCCCTTACCCCCATCTTCTTGGCATTATAGGCTGCCAGGAATGCTGCCGCAACACCTACGGCATCATGAGCATCCCGCAGACTCCAGTGGTGTGCTTCGTTAACTTCTACTGGGATTCCCCGTTGACCGTGCCACCTCATTACCACCTGGTTTTCCTTTATAGAGTCCCTTACAGCCCTTGGTCCTCTCCGATCCAGAGCATTGTACCAGCATAGCGGCACTGCACACCAGGCATTGTTAATGGTATCCTGAAGCAGCCGGGCAAAATCAATAAGATGATTGGTACCGCTATAGCACCTCAGCAGCGGATAATTGCCTCTTTGAGCGGCGTCGTACAATGCTCTGAAATCCTCCTCGGTGCGCAGGGGAACACCTCCGGCACCATCAAGTCTTGCATCCATTTTATGCTGCTCAAAAAAGTGTTCCTGAGCATTTTGATCCGGAGCAACGGAAATAACATCTAATACTTTGCTTTCAGCAACCCTCCTGACTGCTTCGAGCGTTGCTTCCAGAGAAGGCAGGCCAAGGTGGTGTCTTAAGATTGGATAAGGATATTTTGATTTTATCCGTGAAATCACATCTCTCGGATAATCTTCGGCTTTTAACAATACCTTCCCTCTTAAAAACCCCAGTATTTCATCAACATCCTCATGCCCGTCAAATACTTTGAAAAAAACTCCACTTTCCTGTGCTACCATAGCGGTAGGCTGGGTACCGCCAAAAAGCCATCTGATTCCTTCCAAACCTGCATGATGGATTTTCTCCTTCAACTCTTTCAGCAGCTCTCTGAGTGGCTCCGGTGTCAGTCTATAGCTGACACCTACATAATCGGGTTTTTCAGCCTTTACAGCCTCTATCAGACTGTCTATGTCCACAGCTGCCCCCAGAAATTTTGTTTCATATCCTTCCTTCTCTGCCAATGATAAAAAATTCATGGTTCCGGCTACATGTACACAACTTCCAATAGTTGCTGCTATTATCTTTTTCATCCTACCATCACCTCCATACGATCTGTTCGGGAATCTTTCTTTATTCCGGTTCTCGCCAGCTGATGAATTTCCATAGGCGAGAGCCCTTTAACGCCCAGTTTTTCCACATTCCTTCCTTCAACCCAGAAATTACGTCCTGTCATAAAATTGGCAAGCTGGATTATGGTATTCATTACAGGGGTTTCTATACCCATTTCAGCTGCGAGCGATGCTATCGGTACCAGGCTGTACGGCACATCCTCATAGATGTAACGGGTATCCAGCCCCTTTGGAGCCGTCAGGCCTTTATAGGCCGGGTTATTCTGGATAGCCTGGTATATTGAATCTCCTTTAGCACCGTAAGCCTCTTCCAGCCATTGTAAAGCTGAAACAGCTTTAACTCCCACGACCCTGGCAATTTTCATCCTCTCCTCATCAAGCTTTTCCAGCATGCGTCCTACCGAAGGGGTTATACCTTCAAGATAATAGTCGAAGGGCTGCCCTCTCTCAATATGACTGCTGTTTAAAAGGGTCGGAGCAGGATGAAATATGGCACCGAAATTGTTCAGACTGGTTTCCATTACATCCTGAGCGGGTACAAATTGAGGATAAGCCCCGGATAAAAGCCTTATCACTTTGTGTGTATAGGTAGAAGGTATGGCAGCCAGCGCCACTTCCTTCTTTACACTGAAAATCCTGGCGCTTTGAGGTCCTGTTGCCCGGCATGCATAGATAAAGGTCTGAGCTTCAGCCACTATAATCTCTTTATCACATCCGTATCTCCTTAAAGCTCCATACACCTCCAAAGCTCCTCCGGTGCGTCCCGGATTGAGCACTATGATTTGCCGGTTTTTTAGATATGGAGCCATCATCTTTGCCAGATGGTAATGCCCTGTTGCCGGTACCGTTACCATTATTATTTCCGTATCCTGTATTGCTTCTTTGATGTCATCGGTCACCATACTTAACATCCCCGTACCTTCTATCCAGCCGGTCAGCTCAATTCGCGGATCCCTCATAAGCGGTTCTATTCTTTCCTTTGTACGGTTATACAGGTTTACTTCAAACCCTTTTAACGCCAGAAAACCTGCCATGGCAATACCGCCATTTCCTGCACCTATAACCGCATAACGTACACTCATATCCAGATCCCTCCTCTTAATGCGCTTGTATGTATAAAATAATAAATTTCGTTTGTTCAGTTTCAGGCAAAATAAAAAGCTATGGAGATCCATAGCTTTATCACACGCCTTGAGATAAAAGGCAAACTACCGCTATCAATCTCCTCTTGCCACGCTTACGAGGTTAGCTGACGGGTTCGGGTCGAAGAGTGTAACCCTACCCCTTCGAATCAGGATACACACAGCATCTCTCTTCAAAGGGGATTCACCCCAATAATTGGTTCCCCCGCTTCTTCATTGAAGAATTCAGCGTTCCAGATTGAAAGCACACATTATTCAATTTTATACAATTTCAATTCTTTTTAATTGGTCAAAGCCAGTCACAAAGCATTTTGCGCATTTATTTTATCATAATTTTCCCTTTATTGCCAGATAAAAAATAAAAAAAAATTTATATAAATAATGACAAACTTTGTACTACTTATCCCTGCAGGTACATTTAAACAAAAAGTCATAACAGTGCAGCAAAGCCCGGCAATTACACAGATCAAAGGCAGAACTCTTAGGAAAGCCTGTAATATTATGAAATGGATAGTATGCCCTCATTATACGGGCCAATGTTTCGTTATATTCCCGGTTTTCCGGCGCCATATCAACAGCCTGTTGAATATGAGAACGTCCCTCAGAGTACCAGCCTCTTTTCCACAGTATTAATCCGGTCAGGTAATGCCATTGAGCAGTTCCGGCTTTGACGCCTGCCAATATTGCTTCAGCCTGATCCAGCCTTCCAAGTTGAATCAGTCTCCGGACCTGCTGATATGCATTTGCTTCTCCGTCACCTGCCCGTTCCCCCGGCAGCTCATCTTCTAGCCCGGGGACATCATCTGCGTCCCTGCCGATCAATACTAAATAAGCCTGTTCTATCTCCTGAAGTTTTTGTTGTGCCACCTCTTGTAAAACAGTATCGGTATATTTGCCAGAACGGTATTTGTTTATCATTTCATTATAGGCTTTTTGAATCTCCTGGTAAGATGCACCCCGATTAACTCCCAGCACCTTAAATGGATCTATTTTACTCATGCTTTTTTCTGCCTCTTTCGCTTGTATAACTGATACCTTTTCTCCCCTTCCTCAAAGGCCATCTTTTCCTGTTCGGTTTCCAGTATCAGCCTTGGCACCTCTACCGGGCGGCAATTCTCATCCAAAGCCACCATGGTAAAAAAAGCCTTCAAAGCAACAACCGGCGGCTGATCTGAGCTTAGATCCTCAACCTCTACCTGTACCAGCACTTCCATGGAGCTTCTGCCTACAAATACAAGCTGTCCTTTACATGTTACCAGCTGTCCTACGAATATGGGCTGGTAAAACTCCAGCTCATCAACCCGGGCGGTCACCACATTGGTTCTGCAGTGTTTCCGGGCTACAACATAGGCAGCATTGTCCATCATCTTTATAATCTCACCACCGTGAATATTTCCGGCCGGATTGGCCTGCTCCGGCAGTACGATCTGGGACATAATGGTTTGAGAATATGCCACCGTTTTTGCCTCCATTAAATCACCCCTGATTATATCAATAAACTGGCCGCGTTTTTTTATTTGCTACTGCTTAGGAAATATTATACCATATTTTCTGCCAAATCATCTCCATTTTGTAGAACTTTGGAACTTTTTTGTATTATTTATAAATCAACATTGATTGTCAACGATAAATTTCACGACTTTTAGCCGGTTGACACACCTTATAATTTAATGTATCTTTCAAATAACGGTTTTTCCAATC
>ERZ773359.3868-NODE-3868-length-16486-cov-5.165784_pt1 | contig 16486 bp, 14 predicted proteins | sample MGYA00374955_ERZ773359 | MGnify/ENA primary metagenome ERZ773359 (study PRJEB29098, sample SAMN04486028) | biogas fermenter metagenome | study: EMG produced TPA metagenomics assembly of the Biogas fermentation microbial communities from Germany - Plant 4 DNA1... | reverse complement strand
TATGTTTTCTGCTCATGCTGATGAAATTGGTGTAGTAGTAACCTTTATTGATAAAAATGGATTTCTTAGATTTTCCAATGTCGGTGGTTTAAATCCCCTTACCCTTTTAGGCAATCGAGTGCGTTTTCAAAATGGTACTATTGGTGTAATTGGCAAAGAAAAAGGAGAATTAAAAGACCTAGCAATTGACAAAATGTATATTGACATCGGAGCAGAATCAGAAAAGGAAGCAAAAGAGAAAGTATCCATAGGAGATTTCGCTATTATTCACCGAGAGTTTGCTGATTTAGGCAACCGTGTAATTGGTAAGAGTATGGATGACCGAATTGGTTGTGTAGTTCTAATCGAAGCATTAAGAAGATTAAACCATTCTGAGCACGATTTATACTTTGTTTTTAGTGCCCAAGAAGAAGTAGGTCTAAGGGGAGCTCGTACCGCGGCATATGACATTGACCCTGATTTAGGAATTGCATTAGATGTGACTTTAACTGGAGATACGCCAAAAGCACACACCATGGCAGTTGAACTCGGTAAAGGAGCAGCAATTAAAGTAAAAGATGCTTCAGTAATCACTCACCCAAAAGTAAAAGATCTTCTTATCAAATTAGCTGAAGACAATAAAATCGATTATCAACTTGAAGTTTTAGAATTTGGCGGAACGGATGCAGGAGCTATCCACTTAACTAAAACAGGAGTGCCTTCGGGAGCCATCTCAATTCCCTGCCGCTACGTGCATACCGCTTCCGAAATGGTTGACGTACGGGATGTGGAAAATTGTGTAAAATTAGTTTTAGCATTAGTTCAAGATCCAATTTCCGAAATATAATTAAAGGCTTTGCCAAGAGGGCAAAGCCTTTTTTAGAAATACTTTCGAACTTCTTGTAAAGATAATTTTTCAGCAGTCATCCGGACAATGTACTCTTCCAAAAAACGATCTGCCTTAATATCCACGGCCAACCGTGAATTTTTTGCTCGCTGCCAAAAACCCTTGTAATCCACAACCATTTGTCCACGACATAATCCATCAGTTGCAATATCTACAGTATGATTTTCCCAAGAAAAGACTTCAGGCAAAACAATGGCTGCTACTGCCAACGGATCATGTATACCACAACCCAAGCGATGTTCCATTTCCCAATTCACTCGTAACAAGTAATTGGTAATCTGATAGACTAACTGCGAAGTCGCAGTGTCAATCAGATTAAGAAATTCGCGATGAATCGGATTGAGAATCACCTTGTGCGAAATATCTAATCCAACTACTGTAAGCGGAACTTTTGCCCATGAAAATACAAGCCTAGCTGCTTCAGGATCTGTCCAAAAGTTAAACTCTGCTACTGGTGAAACATTACCTGTTACCCGAGCTGCACCACCAAAAATAACAATCTCCTCATACAAGGCCATAGCCTCAGCATCAGTAATAATTGCCTGAGCTAAATTGGTAAGTGGTCCTAGACAAATCAGAGTCAGTTCTTTTGGGTAAAGTCGTGCCTGAGTAATTAAAAAATCAACTGCTGATATATTTTCTACACTTCGCTCTGTAAGTGGCCAACTACAATCACCTAATCCATCAGTACCATTAACCTTGGTAACAGGTTCTAACTGTCGCTCTAACGGAGCATTTGCACCTAAAAATACTGGAATATAATCTGCTCCAATAGCATCTAAAACTCTTAAGGCATTATAGGCGCCTCGTTCCAGTGTCACGTTCCCTGGAACAATAGTTACTCCCTCGAGACTAATTTCTGGGGATTTTACAGCCAACATTAATGCTAATGCATCATCAATGCCTGGGTCAGTATCAACTATAACCCTTCGTTTCAAGAGATCCCCTCAATTCTCAATCTACTATTTCTTTCGATCAGCGAAAAACTTCTTAGCAACTTCAGGAAATAGAATATAACTGAGTACATCTTCTTCCTGAATCATTAAATCCTTAATTTCTTCTCGAGCCTTTTCTAAAGCAGGCTCTAATAAATCTGCAGGACGTTGAGTTAATGGTTCCTCATCACCAATTAATTCTTTACGTATTTCTGGATCAATTTCAATTGGCGAACGTCCATATAACCCTTTGACATAGTCCTTGATTTCTTTAGACTTAACTGAATAACGCTTACCAGTTACCACATTTAATAACGACTGTGTACCCACAATTTGACTCATTGGTGTTACTAATGGTGGATAACCTAGGTCTTTCCGAACCTTAGGCACTTCTACTAAGATCTCATCATAGCGATCACTTAAGTTTTGTTGCTCTAACTGAGATTTCAAGTTAGAAAGCATTCCACCAGGTATTTGGCTAAGAATTACCTCAGGTTCTACTTTAATAGCTGGTTTTTTATAGTCAGCTAGACGTTTATTCATTATTTCACTAATTTTCGTCAATAATGCTAAGTCAAGCTTAGAATCAAATGGCGTTCCTTGTAAAGCTGCCACCATGGTCTCAGTTGGTGGTTGAGATGTTCCAAGAGCCAAAGGAGATAATGCTGTATCAATGACATCTGCACCGGCCTGAATAGCAGCCCAATAGGTCATCGAAGCAAATCCGACAGTATAGTGAGAATGAACTTGAACTGGCAGATCAATATTGGCCTTTAACTGACTGACTAAATCATAAGCTACTTGTGGTGTCAAAATACCTGCCATGTCCTTAATACAAATGGAGTCTGCTCCAAGTTCCACAAACTCTTTAGCCAACTTTAAGTAACCCTCAATATTGTGAACCGGGCTAGTTGTGTAAACTATAGCTGCTTGTAAATGACCGCCAGCTTTTTTAGTAGCCTTGATTGCTCTTTCTAAATTACGAATATCATTCAGCGCATCAAACACACGAATAATATCAATTCCATTTTCGATGGATTTAGCGACAAACTCATCTACAACATCGTCAGGATATTGACGATAACCTACTAAATTCTGACCTCTTAGAAGCATTTGCAGCTTAGTATTTGGCAAATTCTTTCTTAATGTCCGCAAGCGATCCCAGGGATCTTCGTTTAAAAAGCGCATACAACTGTCGAAAGTTGCGCCGCCCCAAACTTCTAGCGAATGATAGCCTACTTGGTCTACTAATTCAGCTATGTCTAACATATCTTCAATTCTTAATCTAGTAGCTAGTAAGGATTGATGAGCATCACGAAATAACGTTTCACTAATACCAATTCTTTTTTCTTTCAATTATTACCCTCCTAACATGGATAACAAGATACCAGCTGCAATCGCTGAACCAATAACTCCAGCCACATTCGGACCCATCGCATGCATTAACAAGAAGTTAGTCCGATCTTCCTCTTGCCCTACCTGATGGGCAACCCGCGCTGACATAGGTACAGCAGAAACACCGGCAGCACCGATTAACGGATTAATCTTACCGCCTGATAGTTTATTAAGTATCTTACCAAAAATAACACCAAAGGCGGTGGCAAAAGCAAAGGCTACCACACCTAAAACTAAAATTTTAATCGTACTGCTCGATAAAAAAGTTTCAGCTTGTGCTGTAGCACCAACGGTTAACCCAATTAAAATAGTTAGGATGTTAATTAATTCATTCTCTGCAGCACTCGCTAACCGTTTAGTAACTCCTGTTTCCCTTAGCAGATTACCAAACATTAACATACCTAATAGTGGTACTGAAGATGGAACCAAAATACCACCAAACAATGTTACAATAACCGGAAACATAATTTTTTCTAATTTGGATACTGGGCGTAGTTGCTCCATACGAATTTTTCGTTCTTCCGGAGTTGTTAAGGCCCGCATAATTGGTGGTTGAATAATTGGTACTAAAGCCATATAGGAATAGGCTGAAATAGCGATCGGAGCTAATAAATGAGGGGCCAATTTTGATGTAAGATAAATTGCCGTAGGTCCATCCGCGCCTCCAATAATGGCGATAGACGCGCTTTCATTTAAAGGAAAACCAATAGAACTAGCTACAATAAAGGTACCAAAAATACCTAATTGAGCTGCAGCTCCTAATAATAGACTTCTGGGATTGGCAATTAATGGACCAAAGTCAGTCATGGCACCGATGCCTAAAAAGATCAGCGGCGGATAAATTCCGAGTTCAACACCGGTATATAGAAGTCGCAATAGTCCATTTGTTTCCATAATTCCGCTTCCAGGAAAGTTAGTTAAAAACGCGCCAAAAGCAATCGGTACTAATAACAAAGGTTCATACTTACGGTAAATTCCTAAATATAAAAGCACGACAATTATGACGTACATCACTAATTCGCGCCATGTTATTAAGCTTAGACCCGTGCTTTCCCACAACATTTCAAACATTGCGTTGCCTCCTAGTTAATGATAGCGATTACTTGATTAGCAGCCACTGACTCGCCTGTAGACACTATTTGTGCGACAGTTCCCGCTACTGGTGAAACAATTTCATTTTCTAATTTTAAAGCTTCTAAAGATAATAACACATCACCAGCTGAAACTTTATCGCCAACTTTAACTTTCACGGATAACACAGTTCCAGCCAACGGAGCAGGTACAGGAGTTCCATCTACTGTCTCAGTTTGTGTTGCAGATGTTTTAGGCGTCTCTTTTGTAACTGCTTCTGTTTTGACAGCTCCTTTAGTTTCAATTTCTTCAACCTTCACTTCATAAACTCGATCCTCAATTGTCACTTTGTATAAGGTCATTAAACATCCTCCTTAAATTGATTATTTTAATCTTTTAACACTTAACTTCCCTTGATGACCTAGTTTCTTCATTAAAGCAGCGATGATCACTAAGTCTGTTTGCTCCCGTTGTTTGAAATAAGGTAAGTCTGTAAAAACTGGAGTAACTATTCTAGATTCTTCTTCATTCTTTGGTAAGGCTTTACCAATTAATTCGATAATTAATGACAATATCCATAAAATCAAAAATACTCCGATTACTCCTACTAAACTGATGGTTAGAGCACTTATGTCACTCGCCTCCTTTAAATTTTTATGATATTTTATGTAGAATGCAACAGAAAAATTAGGACTGTTACCGGTGCTATGTAAAATCTTCCCGATTGTGCAATGTTTTTCCTGCTAGTTTTTGTCTGTTTGGGAAAAAATCTGAAATTTAAACTTACAAAAAAATATGTCTTTTCAAACATCTTTGTAATATGCCTGAGCATGTTTTTTCAAAAGTGTAAGTAAGCGATTACCTAAAACAAAATAAATAATCACATTCCCTAGCGCATGACTTAAGTCATGAGGCAAACCAGCCAAATAATAAACCCGATACTTAAAACCATATAATAAGCCATCTAAACTAACCAGCGCACCAAATAACATCCCCATCAATCCTGCAAATATAGAGCCTATATAAAGATGCTGTTTAAAAGGAGTTTTGCCAAATAGGAAACTAGCAACAGCCACAGCAGACCAGCCTAAAATTTGAAATAAAGTCCAACTGCCATGTCCTAAGTACATGTTAGACAAGACTGTCGATAAAATAGCAACAGCGAGACCATGTTTTAAACCAAGCGCTAAAGTTGTAACAATTATAATCACAGTAGTTGGTTGGACACCAGGTAAAACTGCCATCACAACTCGGCCAGCAAAACTTGCAGCCGAGAGGATAGCGATGAGCACTAGATCACGAATTACTGTTTTTACTTCCATGATCTTAAATCCCACTGATAAACGTCATTATGTTTAATTTTGTATTGTCCAGCTCCAACCATAGCCATTTCTCCGTTAATAGTAAAAAACCAAGCTGTGCTAGCTTTATCAGACGCGGCACGACCTTGAATAGATGTAATAAAACCATTAGTATGCTCTACAACAAATTTACGTTCCATTAGTTCTAATAAAGTATAATTACTGTCAGGTGGTAGTTTAAAATAATAAACCATCGGATTTTGGCCATTATTTTCACTTAAAATAACTTTTACTTCTAGGAAATCAGCAGCTAATACGGTTACTGAACTTGCTAGGATAAAACACAATACAAATAAAGCAATTTTGTAATTTCTCATCATTCTTACCTCCTAAAAACATAAAAGTATACATCCTAAGTCATTAGAGTTAGGATGTCTTTACTGACTACATTAGATAGTCATGGCGCCAAATCCACCATCAACTCGAACTAGTGAACCAGTTACATAACTAGATGCTTTTTCTGATGCCAACCAGATACAAACACCTTTTAACTCATTTGGATCACCAAAACGTTTAACAGGTGTATGCCGCATAATGTCTGCAATTCTCTCTTCTGATAAAATCTTACGATTTTGTTCTGCAGGGAAGAAACCTGGAATAATCGCGTTCACTCTAATGTTATAAGGAGCTAACTCACGAGCTAAATATTGAGTTACATTATTTGTACCAGCTTTTGATGCTGAGTAAGTGAAAACTTTGGATAACGGTGGCCCAGACGATACAGAGGAAATATTAATAATACTGCCTCCTGTACCTTGCTTAATCATCTTTTTAGCAAAAATCTGATTAGTAGCCACTAGCCCCCGGAGGTTAACAGCCATGATTTTGTCCCATTCCTCCATCTCTAATTCTAGAAATGGTGTCGAACTATTTACACCAGGAGCGTAGAGCAAAATATCTATTGAATCTGTCCATTCTTCAATTTCATCAGCAGCTCGCTGAATGGAAGGAATATCTGTTACATCTGCAACAAATGATTTGATCTCGCCACCAATCCGGCGAATTTGCTCCTCAGTATCAGCAGCATATTCCATCTTCATTACTACGGACGCAATTTTAGCTCCATGTTCTGCAAAACCTTCGGCAATTGCCCGTGCTAATGTACTATTGCCTCCCATAATCACTGCCGTTTTTCCTTTTAAGCTAAATAGATCTGACATGTGCTTACCTCCTGTTAATATTCAATTAAGCGTAATCCCTCACCAAGTTTCCATTTGCATCAAATTCAAATTCGTAAGGCTCCGATAAAACTTCCAGATTCGGATTATTCTTTACTTCTGGCAACATAGACTCGGAAACTTCTATTACACCAACTTCTAAGGTATTTTTGATCCTTACTAAGCGAACTTTAGTAAAATCTAATATATTACTAGTTTTAATCGCTGCTTGCAACGCTTGGCGATCATTATCTAAAGTTGTAGGAATTTTGGTTGGTGCAACAACAGTGGAGGTTAAACCATTGGCATAAATCTTGTCATAATCCACTTTCTCAACACAATAACGGGTCGTGAAATCAGCCGTACCTATTCCATTGGCATTACCCTCGGTTTCCTCAGTTAAATCTAAGACAACAATTTTAGTCACCTCAGGACCGCCATGAGCATATGGCGTTGGATAACGACCAACTACGTTAGGATCCATCCCGTCTCCACTAATGTTTTTACCAATCTCATCAACTACTAAAACATCGATTTGACCAAAATATAGCCTAGGTATGCGAGCCTTGGCTTCTTCTAATAGCTTAGGCTCAACTTTTTCGATATCCTTAGCCAAAACCACTTCTAATCTAAGAACTTTATCAAAAGCATTTTCTACAGTTGCTATGCCAAAAAGGACAGGTAACTTTTCAATGATTATTTTTGCCATAGCAGGCACATTTTCAGCCATATACTTAAAACCTAATTGATGGCAGGCTTCTGCACCTTTCTGTTTTCCAAGACCAATGGCTAACATCTTCATCAAACCACTCTCAATCGGACCTCGAAACGCAGTATGTGGTTTAACCCGATTGATCACCACAATACCATCAGCCTCACAGGCATACTTATCCACATAAACGGGCAAACCATTCGGCAGCTCACCAATTTTGTTCACTTCCATGGAAGAACGAATTGGAGCACCAACGGTTTCTTCAGTCACTCCAAGTTGACGTAAAACATCTATTTGTCCTTGAGCATTAGCCCCACCATGACTACCCATACTCGGTACGATAAAAGGCTCAGCACCAAAACGTTTTAATTCCTTAACCGTAGTAGCCGTTATTTCAGCAATTTTATCTACACCACGGCTTCCCACAGCAATTGCAATAGACATGCCTGGCTTAATTAGACTTTTAATTTGGTCTTGATTAAGTTGTTCGGATAATACTTCTGTCACATTTTCTAGTTGAGTCGGATCGAAAATCTGTCTGACTTTAACCATTCTAGGAATCGGAATATCTTTAACCAAATTCGCTACAATGCTCATTCTGTCACCTGCCTCTCAAAATTATTATCTATATATAGGTTATCCACTTATTTTTTTACTTCTCCTATGAAGAATGAAATCCTGCTAATAACATTTAAAAGATTTGATTCACAAGCTCCTAGCCGCGACTGTGACCATTACCATAAACAATAAATTTATTAGTAGTTAATTCTACTAGTCCCATTGGACCGCGAGCATGTAGTTTTTGGGTGCTAATCCCTATTTCAGCACCTAAACCAAATTGGGAGCCATCAGTAAAGCGAGTGGAAGCATTCACATAAACTGCTGCTGCATCTACTTCCTTCAAAAATCGTTGTGCATTAGTGTAAGATTCTGTTAATATAGCTTCCGAATGCTGTGTTCCATAGTAATTGATATGTTTAATGGCTTCATCTAGTGAATTTACTACTTTAACCGCCAAGATTAAATCCAAATATTCTGTGCTCCAATCCTGCTCACTAGCTAACTCAACGTCGGGTACAATTCCTTTAGTTTGTTCGCAACCAATCAGTTTAACCCCTTTAGTTTGTAAACGTTCTTTCAGCAAAGGCAAAATTTCTGGTGCAATTTTTTGATGAACTAATAAGGTTTCTACCGCATTACAAACCCCTGGTCGTTGAGTTTTGGCATTATCAACAATATCTAAGGTCATTTGGTGATTAGCGCTTTCATCAATAAAGATGTGACAAACGCCTTCACCTGTTTGAATCACTGGTACAGTGGCATTTTCAATCACGGTTTTTATTAATCCAGCGCCACCTCGTGGAATAATAACATCAATATACTCATTTAGTCTTAGTAACTTTTGTACCTGTTCACGGCTAGTATCCTCAATAATTTGTAAGATCTCTGGTGAAAGACTTTCTTCCTCTAAAGCTTGTCGTAACAAACTAACGATTTGCTTGTTTGAATTAATTGCCTCACTTCCACCTCTTAAAATAACACCATTCCCTGCTTTTAAGCATAATCCGGCTGCATCAGCAGTAACATTAGGACGTGCTTCGTAGATCATAGCTACTAGTCCTAAAGGCACACGGATATTCTCTATTCTTAAACCATTTGGTCTTACTGTACCAGAAATTACCTGACCAACTGGATCAGGTAATAATGCCACATCTTTTAATCCTGCTGCCATATCCTGAACTCGAGTAGCAGTCAAAGTAAGTCTGTCTAATAAAGCTGTGGATATCCCCCGGTCTTTAGCTGCAAGCACATCCTGAGCATTAGCTTGTAAAATATCATCTGTATTGGCTAGCAAAAGATCAGCCATTCTATTGAGTACTTGATTTTTTCGGGAGCTTTCTAAATTCTGCCATTGACTGAGCACCTCTTTGGCTAATTGTGCTTTTCTAATAACTTCCATGAACTTCGCCCCTTTACAATATTGTTAGTCATTACCAAGTTATCTCGGTGAATAACTTCATCATATAAGTGCTGCACAGGAAGGGAATCAATTTCAGCCGATACTTTACCTTTAATAATTTCAATTTCTTTAGCGGAATAATTGGTTAATCCCTTAGCAATTTCTCTTCCTGACTGATCACAAATTTTAACTAAATCACCTGCAGTGAAATTACCTTTACATCCTTCAATCCCTGCTGGCAATAAACTTTTTCCTGCCTGTAAAGCAGCAACTGCACCTTGATCAATGATAATCTCGCCATGGGGATGGGTATAAAAAGCCATCCATCGTTTACGGCTAGGCATCGCTACAGAATCTGGCAAAAACAAGGTTCCAACTCCTTCGCCATGAACCGCCTTTCGAATCACATTGGGAATACTACTATTAGTTATAATCATGGGAATCCCTGAAGATTGTGCGATCTGGGCGGCATGGAACTTAGTAACCATTCCTCCAGTGCCTAAACTACCTGCATCACCAGCTAAACTCATTATTTGCTCATCAATTTCTTCAATAACAGGGATTAACTCCGCTGTCGGATCTTCCTTAGGATTTTTATTATACACCCCATCAATATCCGAAAGAACCACTAATAAGTCCGCAGACACCAAATTAGCTACTAATGCTGATAAGGTATCATTATCACCAAATTTAATTTCATCAACGGCTACTGAGTCATTTTCGTTAACGATGGGAATTACATTTAAACGTAAAAGTGTTTCAAAGGTATTACGACAATTTAAGTAACGTTTACGCTGCTGTAAATCCTCTGCTGTTAGTAATACTTGAGCACAAACATGGCAATACTCCGAAAAGAATTTTGAATAAATTTGCATTAATAAACCCTGTCCGACAGCAGCAACGGCTTGTTTTTCTGGTATCGTAGCTGGACGTTTCGTTAAACCTAATCTACTCAGTCCTGCTCCTACAGCACCAGAAGATACCAAAATAATCTGATGTCCTTCGTTAACCAAATCAGATATTTCTCGAACTAATCTTTCAATTCGGTCAAATCTTAAACGGCCATTTTCGTAGGTCAAAGAGCTAGTTCCAATTTTTACTACTATTCGCTTATTATCCATAAATTACTTCCCCTTCTAAAAAAGCCTCAAGTTATTGCATTGCACAGCAGTTTTCTATATTCTATCTTAGTAAAACAAATTCAGCAAGAGATTTCCGTTGACAAATCCCAAGATTATCTATATAATTAGAAAAACCTTATCAAAATGCAGGAGTAAGTTCAATGTTAAACAAGCAACAAAACCCTAAAGCAAACTTACAGGTTAATAATTTCCGATTTTACTTTAGCTGGGGCTATTACTTTTTTAGCGCTGGCTATTACTTCTGGAAAAAATTAAATAATAACCTGTTAGTTTCTAAGAGGACCCTTTGTTGATTGTTAAACATTTATAACTAGTATTATAAAGTTTTTTTAAAGGGAGACTTTTAGAAGTCTCTCTTTTTGTATCTAAAAATAAAATAGTAAAATGGAGGTAGAGAAATGGTAATTATAATGAAACCCCAAACACCAAAAAGCGAAATTGATCGAATGGAAGAAAGACTAATTAACTTAAGTTTTGATGTTCACCGTTCCCAAGGTGAAAACTATACTATCCTTGGACTAATCGGTGACACCACCAAAATCGATGTTAGTCAATTAGAAGCCAATGAATACGTTGAACGAATTATTCGTGTCCAACACCCTTTCAAACGGGTAAGCCGTTCTTTCCAACCAAACGATACTGTAATTGATATTGCCGGCCATAAAGTTGGCAGAGGCAACTTATTAATCATTGCTGGACCCTGTGCAGTAGAAAGTCAAGAGCAAGTATTAACAATTGCCAAAGATATTAAAAAGCATGGTGCTCAGTTATTACGCGGTGGCGCCTACAAACCACGCACTTCCCCATACAGTTTCCAAGGACTCGAAGAAGAAGGCTTGAAAATCTTATTAGAAGCAAAAAAACAATATGGTTTACCAGTAGTCACAGAATGTGTTTCACCAGACACTGTTGAGTTAGTTGCTAGCTATGCCGATGTAATTCAAATCGGTGCTCGGAATATGCAAAACTTTGCTTTATTAAAAGAAGTGGGCAAAACTGATAAAACAGTTTTACTAAAGAGAGGCATGTCTGCAACAATCGAAGAGTTCTTGATGGCTGCAGAATACATTATGGCTGAAGGTAATCAAAATGTGATCCTTTGTGAACGTGGCATTCGCACTTATGAAACGTACACTAGAAACACACTAGACATTAGTGCTATACCTGCTATTAAACAATTATCTCATCTGCCAATTATTTGTGATCCAAGTCATGCAGCTGGAAAATGGGAAATGGTCGAACCCCTTGCTAAAGCGGCTATTGCAGCAGGAGCAGATGGTTTAATAATAGAGGTACACCACCAACCTGAACTAGCCTTATCTGATGGAGCTCAATCCCTAAAACCAGATAAATTTGGGCATTTAGTGAAGGTATGCAAAGAAATTGCCGCCTTAAACCTATCACTGGTTTAAGCTAAGCTGAAAGGGGATCACTATGGATTCAACTGTTGCTTACCAAGGAGTTCCGGGATCATTTAGTGAGCAAGCCTTGTTACAATTCTTTACTAATCCTGTACAAACCACTTATGTCACAACTTTCGCCGAAGTATTTAAGCTATTAAATAATCAAGAAGTGGATTATGGCGTCTTGCCTATTGAAAACTCAAGTACTGGCGGTATCTATGAAATTCTTGATTCATTGAACATGTATGATCTGTATATTGTTGGTGAAACCTATGTCCGTGTTACCCACCATTTACTTGGCTGTCATGAGGCAACCATCGATACCATTCAGGAAATCTATTCCCATCCACAGGGTTTTCAACAAAGCAGGCTATTCTTAGACAAGTTTCCGCAATGGAAGCATATTCCCTACTATAATACAGCGATTAGTGCTCAATTAATTGCCGAGGAACAAGATCCCAAAAAAGCAGCTATCGCTAGTAAACGAGCAGCAGAAATTTACAATCTAAAAGTCGTTGTTGAAAATATTCAAGATGTAAATAACAATTATACACGCTTTGTAATAATAAGTAAACACATGCATCAAGATGCCGCTTATAATAAAATCAGTATTGTCTATTCCCTGCCTCATAGTGTGGGCTCATTGTATCAGAGCCTAGGGATATTTGCTGAACATCAAGTAAATATTTTAAGTTTACAGTCTAGACCAATCAAAGAACGACCTTGGGAGTTTTACTTTTACTTAGACTTAGCAGGAAATATCGAAGATCAAAATGTTAAGGCAGCACTTTTACAAATTAAAGAATTAAGTCGCCAATACAAACTGCTTGGTAATTATCTTGCGAGTGATAATACTGGTAAATTAGATGTTTAAAAAAACGCCAAAAGTAGCTTTAAAGCTTACTTTGGCGTTTTAACCTTTCTTAAAGAGGTTGGAAAACTGCTGTTAATTTCAAATCTCTATCAGGATTAACTACTATTACAGGACTTTGGCTTTCAAAATCTCCTTCCCAACCAATAAACTGGTACCCTGGTTTAGCTTGAGCAGTTATCTGCAACGGAATACTCAAAAAATACTCGCCTTCCCAGCTTTCTAGATTAGTTACCCCGGGCATTTCCTGATCAAGTAAAACCGAATTAACCTGCACCTGACCACCTAAACTTGGGTTAGCAATAGTTAAACGATAAGTACCTGGCAAATTAAAGTGTTCCACTAAAATATTTCGGATAGCTTCCGGTCGCTTCAAAGCAAAATCCCTAAATGTATCTACATTAGCCTGCCAGCCTTCCACTGATGTACTTGGCTGGCCCCACCGCTGAATGTGTTCTGCCATTTCTGGCAATAAAGTTCTTTCGATTTGATTGATTACGCTTATTACTCTTTCAGGTCGAAATGACGTATTCAAATGATCTGCAAAGGTATTCAAAAACCCATTGCGAAACTGTTCATTTGGTAATAAAGCTCGCAACAAATGTCCATGGTTATCGAGAGCATGTTGTAAGCTGTTATGTAGATAAGCTTCTGATCCATGGGCATATCCAAAACCAAAATCTGTATCAAACATCATCCAGCGCCATCGGCCATCCTGTCCATAAGGGGCATCAGGTTCGTATTTTTCAGTACGAGTCCGCCAAAACTTAATGTTCCCAGCTGGCCAATCTGTATTAGTAAAATAAATTTGAGCTACATAATAATCAATGAAGTTTTCCACATCCATTAGGGTTTGAATGTATTCATAGTTTTCTTGTTTAGTCATATCTACTGATTGAGCAAAACCTAACATCCGGGCATAATGCTGTTCATCACCAGGTAAACCTGTATCTAAAACATGGTAGCGGCCATCAAGGATGACTACGTCATCAGGGGCAACTCCATAATTCGTAGCTATATAATATTTATCATAGCGTTCTCTTAAATTAAGAATTCCCCAATACTCTCCATTAAGAAAAACAATTGCTGGCCGATATGCCATTGTATCTAAGCGCCGATGAGCAATCAAACTTTGCATTAGGGCATCAGCAAAATGAGTTCGAACCCAATCATTGCCAGAATTACGCAATAATAACCGATAAAACTCTTCCAATGGTTGCTGATCTCCATTTTTCAATAAACCAGGAAAAACGGGATAATTAATGACATCTTTACTATCATATTGAGCGCGAGCATATAACTTAATACTTTTTTGCGGAAAAGCTCGCGTAACTCCGCCATGAATTCTCATTCCCATGTTCTGAGAAAAACCAAGACTGCCACCCGGTTCAAAAAACTCAACTGAAACAGGTCTTTCCCACTGTTCACCACGCCGATTATAATTAGCAGAGTTATGCCAAGGACGATCTGGGCGAGCATTGAAATAAAAAGCACCTGCTACATAAATCCCAGTCCAACTGTTGATTAAGTTATCGGGATCAGTAACTAATGAAATAACTGGCAGACTATATCTTTGATCCATCTCTGGATCCACAAAAAATGTTTGAGTTACCGTATTACTGGCAAGTTCTCCATCCTTATAAGCAACAGCTCGTACCACTGTTGCCTGAAAAATATCTTGCACTTCCCAAGGATCGTAACCTTTGAATAATAATTGGCCAATATGATCAGTGGCTACAACTGCTGGATCATATGGACCCAGAAAATTCATTGGGTAAAGAAATTGCTTTTTAGGACTTTGGTGGCTGATTAAAATTGGTTCTTCATAAACTAATGATTTTTCCGTTGGTTCCGATCCATCAAGAGTATAATAAATAATCACATCTGGATTAACATGTTTCAATTCCAAATAAAATTCCTCCAGGTAAAAACCTGGAGAATGAGAGAATGAGGGTGGTTGTACCACCCCAATGTATGAACTTACATTCGTATTTTCTCGATTAGGTGTGGGGCGAGTAAAGAAGAAAAATTGTTGACTGCCATCCGGATAGCGTCCATACGATATATCTCGCGGAATTTCTACTGGTGGAATATAATCCACGATTTCCCCTTGAGGATTGGAAAGCACCACCGGCTCACCCGCTGTACTTAATTTAAAATTGGTGTGCAGTTCTCTAGCATTATGAAAGTCCTTCCCTGAAGCATAAATGAGAAAGTAACCTTTAGCTGGAATCGAAACTCCTTCTGGAAACTGCCATTTATATTGCTCCGATAAATTATCGCTTAAGTAATAACCAGAAAGATCTATGGGTTCATTAGACGGATTGTATAACTCTATCCAATCTGGATTATCACCAGCTTGATCCCGTACATAACTGCCATTGGATGTCATGATTTCATTTATATAAATCATTTGACTTGGAATCTCAGGCAGAACAACAGGTTCCCTTAAAGCAATGCTGTGCCAATATTGACGTAGCGGTGCATATCCATCTTGGCTAGAACTTAGATTAATCGGGTTATCACGTAAATCAACTTCTTCTTGTAAAGCACCTTTAGCCATTAACTGTCCAATAACAGTTAAATCACTAATCCCTGTATTGCGGATATTTAACCGTGTTAATTTAGTTAACGAACTTAAGATATTCACTTGCTCTCCAATATACACATTACGCATAATTAAAGTAGTTAGGTTAGTTAAATTGCCGATTACTTCAATATTTTCAATAGGCGTTGAATGAATATTTAAGTACTGTAGATTGACCAAATTACTAATCGGCGATAAATCAGTCACTAATGTCTCGCGCAAATTTAGACTTTCTAAATAGACCAAATTACGTAACGGTTCTAAATCTGCAATCGGATTGCCCCTAAGATCTAGAGTACGCAAATTGGTCAGGGTTTGGATGCCTTCAATAGAAGTAATTCCTAAATCTCTAAGGGACAGAGTTGTGATTAAATCAGGGCGCGATTGTTTAGTTAATATTTCTCTGAAAAGTGGATCTGGAATGGTCGGGGCCTCAGCCACTCCGATACTGCTCCAAGATAACATCAACGACACTACTAGAAATAGACAAAACATTTGTCTTCGTTTCATAAATTCTCGCCTCGCATCCGAAATTTGTGTTGACTAATAAGCTTTCCTGAATCCCTCTGACTAGCAAAACCTGTTTGAGCTAATGCTGGGTAAAAGACATCTGGTCGGGCTCGTTCAATGCTTTGAGCATACTTACTGTTGGCTATCCAATGTAAGCCCTGTTTCTGAACTAAATCTCGCACCCAAAGCGGTTGCCGCCCAGTATGTTTAATCTCCAATACCACGTTGCCAGGCATGTGCTGCCTAAAGAAGCAGTTAGCAGGAAATAATTCCTTTGACCACATACTGCAAACACCATGATCAAAAGTAATCCTTAAATCTCCTGACCGACGTGAACGAAATCCATGTCGATGGTACTGAACTATAACTTTAGGACGCAAATTATTAAGCAGCACCTGCCGTTCAAACTCGATTAATACAGGGTTGTTATTTACAGGAAATCGATAATCTGTCATAAAATGCTCATACCAAGCAAACGAAATAAAAGTACTATGTT
>ERZ773359.3865-NODE-3865-length-16510-cov-5.241021_pt1 | contig 16510 bp, 13 predicted proteins | sample MGYA00374955_ERZ773359 | MGnify/ENA primary metagenome ERZ773359 (study PRJEB29098, sample SAMN04486028) | biogas fermenter metagenome | study: EMG produced TPA metagenomics assembly of the Biogas fermentation microbial communities from Germany - Plant 4 DNA1... | reverse complement strand
ATGTAAAATATTTGATTTGATCACCCGCATAGCCACTGATAATGAACTTCGCTGACGATAAACGCTGCAGCGAAAACGAGCTAAGCCGCGAACACCATAGGAAAAATCGACTTCACCTTTGTCGTCTAAAACTTTCCAATGTTCTGGTGTGATAATTTGTTTAACTAAGATCTCAATATCATTAGGCATTAAGCGGTCATAGCCGGTTATTGGACGTAAATTGCCATAAATTCTGAGAAATGGTGGTATACCTGGACTTAAATGTAAATCCGATGCACCTGATTCTACAGCCACTTCCAATAATTGATGCAAATTTTGAACATTACTCAAAATAGAGCCTCCTCACCATCAATGCTGTATACTGTACGTAATATCTCGGAACCGGTGGTAATACCGGCTATTAGCTTCTTGATAGCACTGACCTGTAGAAGTACCATTCCTGATTTTAATGCAATATCCCTTAAAAGACTTTCATGGGCACGATTGTCAATAGCCTGTTTTAGTTCTTTGTTTAAAATCAACATCTCTTCTACTGCTACCCGACCACGATAACCGCTGTCTTGACAAGCTGGGCACCCTCGTCCTTGATAAACAAACTCTGGTGGTTCAATGCCATATGATTTTATAAATCTGATTAATAAAGGATCTGTTAGTTCAACTTGCTCTTTACAATCATTACAAATCTTTCTTACTAGTCGTTGTGAAATAACCGCAACTAATGTGGAACTAATTAAGTAAGGATCAATATCCATATCTAGTAATCTGGCAATTGTTGCTACAGTATTGTTAGTGTGTAAAGTACTTAAAACCAAGTGTCCAGTCAAAGCTGAGCGGATGGCGATTTCAGCTGTTTCCTGGTCACGAATTTCTCCCACCATGATGATATCTGGGTCTTGACGTAAAACACTTCTTAGACCACTAGCGAAAGTCAAGCCCACTTTATGATTAATTTGCACCTGATTGATTCCCGGAAGCTGATATTCCACAGGATCTTCAACTGTAATAATGTTTTTCTCTACGGTATTTAAATGTTGTAAAAAACCATATAAAGTAGTTGTTTTTCCACTTCCTGTAGGACCAGTAACTAAAATAAGGCCTTGATTCAATCTTAAAACCCGTAATATTTCTTCAGTGTTTTGTTGTGAAAAACCAAACTGTTCAATGGACAAAATTCCCGTTGATTTATTTAAGACCCGTGCTACAATCTTTTCACCGTGAATAGTGGGCAAAGTAGAAATCCGCATATCTACTTCAACACCGTCAATAACAGCTTGGATACGACCATCTTGTGGTCGACGCCGTTCAGTAATGTCCAAATTACTCATAATTTTTATCCGGGAATTCACATCATTACGTAACCGTTTTGGTACAGTCATCACATTTCTTAAAATACCATCAATCCGGAAACGAACTTGTAAATCATCTTCTGTTGGTTCTAAATGGATATCACTGGCTTTATCTCTAACAGCCTGTTGTAAAATTAAATTGGCTAACCTAACTCCTGGAGCATCTCCTAATAATTGTTCTTCATTATCAACATCAGCGTCAAAGTCAAGTGAGTCATCAAGATATTCGTCAAAAACTGCACGTGCCGATGATGCAATATCCATGGTTCTGCCTAAGGCAGTCATAATTTCTTCACTAGTAGCGATTACTGGTTTAATATTAAAGCCGGTGGCCTGCTGCAATTCGTCAATAATCAGGATATTTAAAGGATCCGTCATCGCTACAGTCATTAGATTGTTTTCTAACTCAATTGGTAAGATTTGATTCCCATTTAACAAATCATCCGGTACCATATTTACTAATTCAGACGGAATATAGCAACGATTCGGATCAACTCGAGGTATACCAAGATGTTCACTTAAAACATCTGCCATTTGTTCTGGTTGAATTAAGCCTAATTTTACTAAAGCATCGCCTAGTTTTTCACCAGATTCTCGTTGTAATTTTAAAGCCTCGTTTAACTCTTCCTCAGTCAACAAACCTTTCTCCTGAAGTAAATCGCCTAGACGTTTGCGGGATCCCATCTAGAATCACCTCTCTTAATATAAAAAAACCGACCACTAGAAATCATCTATGATAAAGCTTGTTAAAGAACAAAGCATTAACACAGGAACTTCAAGTGACCGGTTGCACTACTAACTCCAGCATACCTCAAAAGTGCCCAAATACAAGGTAGCCTTCACTGTATTCACAAAATTCACATGAAACTGATTTTCATGTATAAATTTTATTCTACCACTTCAAGGCAATATCCTCCTATAAATAACATTTTTTTTGCATTTTTTTATTAATTATTTTTCGAGTGAGTAACAGAATGGCAAGCAACTAAATGACCATTACCAAAATCTTGTAAAGTACATTCTTTTTCAAAACAATCTTCCCTAGCCATTGGACAGCGGCTAGCAAAACGACAGCCAGCCGGCGGATTAATGGAACTAGGTACATCACCTTTTAAGATAATTCGCTTTATTTTCGCTTCAGGATCTGGTACTGGAATAGCTGACAGTAATGCTTTAGTATATGGATGAAGCGGATTTTGATATAATTCATCTTTTTCAGCTATTTCTACAATTTTTCCTTGATACATTACCGCCACTCGCTGAGCAATGTGCTTCACCACACTTAAATCGTGAGAAATAAATAAATAAGTCAAGCCAAATTCTTTTTGTAGATCTTGAAGCAAATTTATAACTTGAGCCTGTATGGAAACATCTAAAGCAGAGACAGGCTCATCACAAACAATTAGTTTAGGATTAACAGCCAAAGCCCTGGCAATCCCAATTCTTTGGCGTTGCCCACCGGAAAACTCCCGTGGGTATCTACGAGCATGCTCTGAGCTTAATCCTACTAAATATAACAATTCATCAACACGTTTGTCAAGATCTTTTCCTTTTGCTAACCTATGGACAATCAATGGTTCTGCAATAATCTCGCCCACTGTCATACGGGGATTTAATGATGCATAGGGATCTTGAAATATTATTTGAAAATCCTTCCTTAGATCCCGAAAGTCACTCTGACTCATTGCAGTAATATTCTGACCATTATAATATATGGAACCTGATGTTGGTTCCATTAGACGAACAATCAATCTTCCAGTTGTAGATTTGCCGCTGCCGCTTTCCCCTACTAACCCTAAGGTTTCACCAGCAACCATCTTAAAACTAATATTATCTACTGCCTTAATTATGCCTACTTCTCGTTTACGGATAATACCCTTATTAACAGGAAAATGCTTTACTAAATTTTTAACTTCTAAAATATCCATTAACTTAGCTCACCTCTTCCGGTGGCTCTTGATAATCTACTAACCGCCAGCAAAGTGCTTCATGGCCTTCTAATTTAACATAAGGCGGACTTTTTTTGCGGCAAATATCACGAACATACGGACAACGAGGATGAAACCGGCAGCCAGAAATTTGCTCACCTAAAGCTGGCACAGTTCCAGGAATCACCTCTAAACGATCCTGCTCTAGATCAATCCGCGGTATTGATTTTAATAATCCCATAGTATAAGGATGAGCAGGAGACTTAAACAAAGTCTTAGTCTTTGCATATTCTACAATTTGTCCCGCATACATCACAGCCACCTGATCAACAAGTTCAGCTATTACACCTAAATCATGGGTAATCATCATAATTGCTGTGCCAAATTGGTCACGCAAATTACGCATCAAATCTAGGATCTGCGCTTGAATGGTTACATCTAAAGCAGTGGTCGGTTCATCAGCGATTAATAACTTAGGATTACAAGATAGAGCCATGGCAATCATTACCCGCTGACGCATTCCACCACTTAATTGATATGGATAATCATTGATTCTTTGTTCTGGTGAAGGAATACCGACTAATTCTAAAATTTCAATGGCTTGTTTTTTAGCTGCTCGTCTAGATAATTTCTGATGCAGCATAATTACTTCCATAATTTGATTGCCAATGGTAAACACAGGATTTAAAGAAGTCATTGGTTCTTGAAAAACCATAGCAATCTCATTACCACGAATTTTGCGTAAATCAGCTTCCTTCATTTTCAACAAATCTTGACCAGCAAAAACTATTTCTCCGCTAACTTTACCTGGCGGATCGGGAATTAATCCCATAATAGCCAAAGAGGTGACACTTTTGCCAGATCCGGATTCCCCGACAATGCCAATTGTGCCACCTGGCTTTAATTGAAAACTGATACCATCAACTGCTGAAACAAGCCCATCATCAGTAGCAAATTGGATGCGCAAATTTCGAACAGATAATAGTGGCTGTTCCACCTAACTCAACCCCTAGCTTCCTACTTGTGCTTCTATTTCTATTGAACCTGTCTTACTTCTTAATAAAACCCCATCAGCTGATAACCATTGAGTTTCCACAGCGATAGGTACCTCTTTATTATACAATAGAAAACACACTCTTAAAAGCGGTTGATTTTCTCTACCTGTTAACAGCTTACTTAAAGAATCATTATTGGGAACAACTTCAATCCAGGACTCTCCCGGTTTAACAGTCTTTTCTTGATTGCCAATACTTAATAATTGACGTAATGAACCTTTTAAATTACTAACAGTTACTTCCCTGTAAGTTGTTAGTTCTACAAAAACTGGAATCTGGTTGATGATATCTAAACGACTGACCCTCAACAGTTCTTGCTCTGCAGGACAGTCTAATAACTTAGCCATCTCCGAATCAACTACTTTATCAATCTTTAATTGAGGTTCGTACTCTCTGGTAACAGGGGGTAATCCGTGGGACGGCTGCAGCTGCTGCTCTAATCTTTTAGCATATTCTTTGCGTAATTGCATTAAAGAAACCTGAGATTCGGACAAAATCGTTCGTACATACCGCGGAGTGGTCTCAACTTGATTAGCAATTTCTTCAATACTAAGAAACGGATCCTGACGAGCAACTCTTAACACTTTAGACTTAATTGTTTCCTGCTCCATTAAATCCCTCCTTGGTAGAAATATGGAACAAGTCTAAATCATTCTTTTTAAACGCTCAGATTTACTTAAACCAGGAATTCGGCCGCGCTTGGCTACTGGCTTACCATCTACTTCCTTCAGATCCATAGTCATATCAATGGGTTGAGCTGCCGAAATATAACTGCCAACGCCAAAAGCATCAACACCAGCAGCAGATAAGGCTTTAATTCGCTCTAAAGTTAAACCGCCAGAGACAAAAATCTTCACATGATCATAACCGGCATAATCTAATTTTGCCCGCACTTCAGCTACTAAATCAGGGGTTACCCCACCCCGTTCACTAGCTGTATCTAAACGAATACCCTCTAACCGTTTGCCCATCGCTTCGCCAAGGCGTAAGCTTTCTTCTACCTCATCTTTAAATGTATCCACTAAGATGGTTCGAGGTGATTCAGGCGGCATCAACTGATCATACATTTTCGCTGCATCTACTGTATCACCAACAATTAAAAAGAGAGCATGAGGAACTGTACCAACAGGTTCTAGTCCGGCTAATTTAGCTCCAAGAATACAAGAAGCTCCATGTGCCCCGCCAACAATGGCTGCCTTTTCCATTACTGGAGCAATAGCTGGATGCACATGACGGGCACCAAAACAGAAAAATGGCTTATCTTCTGCCACTTGAGCTACCTCATGAGCAGCCGTAGCCCAACCAGTAGAGCTGGCTAGAATCCCCAAAATAGCAGTTTCATAAATGCCAAATTCTGTATATTTACCTGTAATCCGCATGATTACTTCTTTCGGTTCAAAACTAGAACCCTCTTCCAAAGCCCAAACTTCCACATCTAAACCAGCTAATAGGTTAAGACATTCCTCTATACCAGCCACAACACCGCCGCGACGAGCAAAAATTTCTGCAGTCACAATAGTGTCAGCATAACCATTTTTTTCTAAAATCTCTTTGGTTTTTACAAAATAAACATCAGTAGTTAGGCCGGCTTCAATTTCATCATGATTGGCCGAATACAGTTTTCTATTTGGATCAGCCTGATAAGCTGTAACATCTTTGACAGTCTTTAAACGCTTCATTTATATTACGACTCCTCTCCATTATCCCATTGATAATCATAGATTTCTTGATAAAAATTCCAAGTTTTAATTACTTTATGTACATAAGCTCGTGTCTCCCAAAAGGGTATTTGACTAGCAGTTTCTAAACTGCCATCCCATCGCTCTTCTTTTAGCCATTGGTGCACGTTACCTAATCCGCCATTATAGGCAGCAAGGGCTGCAGTAGCCGTAGGAAATTGCTGGTTAAGATAGTTTAAATACCAGCTTCCTAGTTTAATGTTGATTTTAGGATCAGTTAAACTTTCCTGAGTCACAGTCAAACCCAATTGCTCTGCCACCCAATTAGCTGTCTCAGGCATTAGCTGCATTAAACCAGTAGCCCCTTTAGGTGACACTGCATTTGCACGCCAACTACTTTCAACATGAATCATAGCTGCAATCAAAAATGGATCCAAATCATATTCTAAGGCATTCTCATAAATAATCTCTTTATGGTGGATCGGATATAAATACTGCAAAAACGGCTTAAATGGTATAACCTTGGTTACAACTAAAAAAATTACAATTAAAACAAGAGCACGGAATAGTCGTTTCAAAGCAACCCCCCCGGACTAAATTATTTCAACCTTACATTATTATGACCGGTCAGGGCGTTCCACAACCTTTCCACTTGGGCCCTTGTTTCCATTATTGAACCACTATTATCGATAATTACATCCGCTAACAAACGTTTTTCGGCTAATGACATTTGAGCTGCAATTCGTTGTTTAGCTTGCAGTTCAGTTAAGCTATCTCTGTCCATTAAGCGCTGTAATTGGATTTCATAAGGTACATAAACCAGCCATACTTCATCTAACCATTGCTGACTATTAGTTTCATATAACAAAGGAATATCAGCAAAAACTATTTTATTATTCTTTTCTAAATTGGTTCCGACAGTCTTAATTTCATCCAATACTAAAGGATGAATAATAGCCTCTAACTTGGCTTTTTCCGCTGGATTACTAAAAATAAGATCGCCTAATAGTCGTCGATTAATAGATCGATCTGCTTGGATTACTTGAGGAAAGTGACGAGCCACTCCTTCCCAGCCTAACTGACCGGGCTCCATCACTTGTTTGGCAATTTGATCAGCATCTAATACTACTGCCCCTAATTCAACTAATATTTTACTTACTGTACTTTTACCACTTGCAACCCCGCCTGTCAAGCCTCGCACTCTTGATCCCACCTTTGACAGTTTGGACAATAGTGAGTGCCTCGACCAGCAACCCTGATCTTTTCAATGATTTGATTGCAATTAACGCAAGGCTCCCCTGCTTTACCATAGACTAATAATTTATTCTGGAAATAGCCAGTGTCTCCACTTCCAGTTCGGTAATCCTTAATTGTTGTTCCTTGACTGGCAATCGCTTCTTGCAAAACTTGAATTATATTAACATGAAGTTTAGTAATTTCGGTATCTGTTAAACTATTAGCCTGTCGTTGTGGATGAATTCCTGTTCTAAATAGGCTTTCATCCACATAAATATTGCCTAAACCAGCAATACATTTTTGGTCTAACAAAAGACTTTTAATATTTCGCGGTCGCTTGACTAACTCTTTTAATTTTTCAACAGTAAATTCTTTAGCTAAGGGTTCCACGCCTAAAGTGTGCAAACCTGTTACTCTATGCCATTGCTCTGGCCTTAATAAATAAAAGGTACCAAACTTCCGCTGATCAACAAAACGCAACTGACTGCCATCAGTAAAATACAAGATAGCACTAGTATGTTTAGTTACTGATTCATTAGAATCAGGGCAAAATAGTAATTGTCCTGTCATCCGCAAATGAACAATCAATTGTAAATCAGAATCTAAATCAAAAATAATATATTTACCCCGTCTTTTTAAATCTACAATAACCCGACCTTGAATATCCCGAACAAACTGGTCTAAATCATTTTTCGGCAAAAGTCGTGGGTAATTAACCTGACAACTTGCAATTTGCTTATTAAGCACTACTGAACGAATAGTACGACACACAGTTTCAACTTCTGGTAATTCTGGCACTTATTTCACCTCTTATAACGGCTTAACAGCTTCCCAGTTTTCACCAACATTAATATCAACTTCCAACTTAACTAATAAGTCAATGATTCCTTCCATGTCAGCTTTGACAATCTTAGCTACCTGTTCTAACTCTTCATTAGGTACCTCTAAAACAAGTTCGTCATGGACTTGCAATAACAGACGAGCTTGTAAATTATTATCTCTTAAGCTTTTTTCTACTTTGAGCATGGCAAGCTTAATAATATCAGCAGCACTACCCTGGATTGGAGTGTTCATCGCCATCCGTTGAGCAAAATTGCGCCGCATATAGTTCTTACTATTAATATCTGGCAAATAACGGCGGCGCTTTAATAGAGTGGTCACATAACCTAACTCTTTAGCCTGCTTAATAATATTGTCCATATAAGCTTTTACTCCCGGATAACGGCGGAAATATAAATCAATATACTCTTGGGCTTTAGCTTGCGATAAATTGGTGCCTCGAGCTAAACCAAAACTACTAATTCCATAAACAATACCAAAGTTAATAGCTTTCGCTTGGTTTCGCTCTTCAGGCGTAACTTGGTCTAAAGGAATTCCTAAAACTTCAGCTGCAGTTTGAGTATGAATATCTCGCCCTGAGTTAAAGGCAGAGATTAAACCTTCATCCTGAGAAAAATGGGCTAAAACCCGCAATTCAATTTGGGAGTAATCCGCCGTTAATAATTGACAACCTGGTGCAGCTTCAAAGGTTCCTCTAATCCGCTTACCTTCTTTAGTGCGCACCGGTATATTTTGTAAGTTTGGGTTGGTACTACTTAAACGACCAGTAGCAGTCACTGTCTGATTATAGGTAGTATGAATCCGCTTAGTATTCGGATTAATCAGTTCCGCTAAAGCATCAGCATAAGTTGATTTTAATTTATTTATTTGCCGATACTCTAAAATCTTATTTACTACTGGATGATAACTTAATTGATCTAAGACCTCGGCATCAGTAGACGGTCCAGTTTTAGTCCGCTTAATCACTGGTAAACCTAGTTTTTCAAACAAAATTACCCCTAATTGCTTAGGTGAGTTAATATTAAACTCTTCCCCAGCAATTTCATAAATTTCCTCAGTTAAACGAGTTAAACTTTCTTCCATCTCACTGGATAAATCTGCTAAACGCTCTTGATTAACTAAAATTCCAGTATGCTCCATATGAGCTAATATTTTTGCCAAAGGAAATTCCAGTTCAGTATATAAATGCCATAAATCATCGACCTTCATTTGTTCTTTCAAAAAGGGCGCTAATTCCACCATTCGCCAGCAACGCTGGGCACTAGCTTGCAAAGGATCATCGAGCTCTACTAAAGGTGAAAGCCCACCATAGTGTACGGACAAACTAGATAAATCACTGTTTCCGCCTGGGTTTAAAACATAAGCAGCTAAACCAATATCTAAGTCAACAGTCCAATCTTGCAATGTTTCATAAAACAAGCGGAGCATTAGCTTGTAATCGTTACAATATAGCTTTACCTTACCAGAATGATCTGCTAAAAACTGACTAAGTTCTAAATGGTATTCACACGGAAAAACCCAAGTCTGCTGCTGTCCACCGATGGTAATTAATTCTTCTGTTACTTCCAAACCTAAAGCATTACTAGCTAAAAATGCTTCTTTAAACTCTGCAAATTGATCGGCTGAGGTAACCTGAGTTATAGGGATTGACGTATGTTCTTCCCCGACTAATTGTAACTCTAATTGGTCTCCGGTAATTCTTTCTAAAAGGCTTTTAAACTCTAGACGTTGAAAAAGTTTAACAAGCTCTTCTTGCTTGTATTCTAAAGCAGCATCGAAATCTACTTCAATAGGTACATTACAATCAATTGTAGCCAATTCTTTACTCAGTAAAGCTTGATCATGGTTTTCGATTAAACGTTCCTTTAGCTTACCTTTTTCTTGATCAATTTGTTGGTAAAGCTGTTCTATACTGTTGTGTTTTTTTAATAACTTTAAGGCTGTCTTTTCGCCAACTCCAGGTACCCCTGGAATATTATCCGAAGTATCACCCATTAAACCCTTTAAGTCAATAATTTGCTTAGGTTCTAACTCGTATAAATCATATAAAGCCTTTAAATCAATAACTTCTACTTCCTTAATCCCGCGTTTAGTTAATAATATCTTTGTCTGCTCCGAAATTAATTGAAATGCATCACGATCACCAGTAACAATGTAAACCTGGTAGCCTAAGGATTCGCCTTTCTTGGCAACTGTACCGATAATATCATCTGCTTCATAACCGGCTAATTCCAAGCGTTCAATACCCCAAGCATCCAAAACCTCTTTTAAAATTCCAACCTGGGGACGTAAATCATCAGGCATACCAGTACGATGAGCCTTATACTCTTCATATGCTTGATGACGAAAAGTAGGCTTACCCACATCAAAAGCAACCATGATTTTATCTGGTTGATAATCATCAAGCAAGCGAAAAAGCATCATAGAAAACCCATAAACAGCATTGGTTGGTTCACCATTAATCGTTGTTAATGGTGGTAATGCATAATAAGCTCTATTTAGTAAACTATTTCCATCTATTAAAAATAAGCTGCGAGACATTTAACCATCCCTCTTTTCTTCCCTATTCAATTCAACATTACAGAAGAAAAACCTTCAAACATTGTTAAGTGCTTCCATTCTAGTAAGATGCTAACAAGAGTGGTTACTATTACATAGAGGTTTACTCTTGAATTTACAGAACTATTAGGTGTATCATAAACATTGTAACGACTCGTGAAAGGAGTAAACACTAATGAAGAATCTTCCTATTTTGGCCTTATTATTTATTATCTTCCTAAGTAGTAGTGTACCCGCCTTAGCCTCCTTTTCTGACATCGATGGAAGCTGGGCAAGAGAAGCTATTACTCGTTTAGATGAACACGGTATCTTTGATAACCTTTACCACGATAAATTCCAACCGAATAATACTATTACTAGGGAGGAATTAATTGAAATTGTTGCTCGGGCTTTCAATTTAACCAATACAGACCAACAAACCATATATACCTGGCTTGACCACTTAATGGCTCATGATCCTGCAAGTGCTAGTGCTAGTGCAAATAATCAGCTAAATCGAGCTGAATTAGTGGCTGTAGTAGCCAAAGTGCTAGGTTTAACTGAATATGGCATTGATCCAGCAACTTGGACACCATCCTTTGCTGATGTTCCACCAGAACATCCAGTATTTACTGCAGTAGAAATGATTAATCTCTTAGATATTCTACCAACTTATGTTTTAAATAATTTTGAACCTACTCGCTTATCTAGTCGAGCCGAGGTAGCAGCTTTAATTGATGCTGCCTTAAACTTAGAATTAGTCGAAGGTCAAATTACCGAAATCCATGAAAATAGTAATCGGTTAATCGTTAAAACACCAGAAAACGAATATCGTTCTATTCCTGTAACTACAGAAACAGTAATTTTGCAGCAAGGTAATAATTTATCAATCACTAACTTAGCTGCTGGTAATAAAATAAGTGCCATCTATGATCGGACAGGCAACGTCCAGCTGGTAAGTGTTAATTCCGCCAAAACAGGCAGTAGCTTATTACAAGCCATTGGCAACTTATTAAATGGCTTAAAAGGAGCACAAAATCTAGAACAGGTTCAGGAACTGCCAGTCTTACAAGAACTAAGTCAGGTACTAACGCCTGAACAAATGGCGGCAATCATTACTGGGGACTGGGCGCGAGTTAATGACAGCTTACGTTACAGCTTGTACCAAGAATTTGTAGAGTTAGGAATGACTCCTTGGGAAGCAGAAGCCTTGCTTTCACAAGATTGGTCATCACTAGAAGATATGGGTATTGATCGGCTAGCATTAGCTTTATCTGATTACGCTGGAATAACACCTGAAATTATTTACTCGGCACTTAACCAAGACTGGAATCAATTGTTAGAATATGCCCAAGTAGAAGTTGCTCAGCGTCTACTAACTGGAACAATATTTTAAACTAAAAGCAAAAACGAAGGGATCCATCCACATCCCTTCGTTTTACACTTTTGGGTACACAATAGTTAAATCCGCTCCAGGCATTAACCATCTAATTACCCAGTCTGGCACATATATTAACTCTCCTACCGATAAATACTCGATACCTAAATCATGAAACCAGTCAACTTTTATATCCATAAAATCTAAGATCGGATTCAGCTGCACATACATTTCATTGCCAGTACCAAGAAATGAGATTCCTAAGTTCATTCCATCAAGATAAGCTTGAGGAATAAGGATCTTTCCTTTTCTTCCCGGGTATTCCCAATCAACTGTGAAACCCCATATGGAACAGGCGTCATAGCTAATATACCTTTTATTGCCTATTTTTATAGTTACATCATCCAAATATGAGCCTACAGGTAAACCTAACTGTTTACTTAACTCATCTACCGGAAAATACAATTGGTTATCTAACAAAAAGCTTGATACGTCAACCATTTGATCGGCCAAGTAAATATCAACAGAAAAGATGTCGATAGCTTCAGCTATCTGATAACCAAAACCATAAGTATTAGCCAATTCTACTAAATTAACATAAGCTGCATCCCAATATCGCCAATCCCGATAATACTGATAATTATCAGCTGAACCTAAAACAGCTTCTAAAGGAACATAATAAGTTTTACCCATTTTAACAGCTGTTTGACTTAGCTTTTGATCATTTACATATAAATCAACAGCAATTGGCAGGATTTGGCTTTTACCAGTATGTTTTGAGGCTACAATGGACTCTAAAACAGGTAAATGCACATCATTCCAATTAAAAGCAGAAAACCACTTTTTAGCCTGTGCGATATAATCAATGTCTAAGCGATAAACATCAGGATACAGGGTAATCAACCTAGTACCAAATAAAGGATCCCGTTCCAGAGTAATCGTTTCATAAATCAAATAAACCGGAGTGCCAATGGAAACCAGGTTAGTTAACTCCTCCACATCATGGTTATACATACGAATACAACCAGAAGACATAGCCTGACCAATCGAATCAGGATTGTTAGTGCCGTGAATACCATAACTGGGAAAGCCTAGACCAAGCCACCGGGTTCCAACTGGATTATCAGGACCCGGCGGAATAGGTTCTAAGCCTCGCTCCCACCAGCGGGTGGGATAATAAGTAGGATCCACCACCTTATTAATGATTCGCGTCTCTCCGATTATGGAAGGCTGAAATACATTACCAACGCCAATCGGGTATTCACGAATTGGCACTCCATTTTCATATAAATATAGTCTAAATGCAGGTATGTTTATGATTATTTCTCGCAATGGCTCTTGAGCCATTGCTGCTTGGTTAGTCAAAATCACTAAAACGATTATTACAATCAAAATAGTAGTGTTGACTCTAACCATCCTTTAATCACCTTTTTTCAGCATTAATTACCCACATCGACTAAAGCCACAGTCTAGACAGACTTCACAGCCCTCCTCATGTTTTAAAATTCCATCACATTCTGGGCAGGTGCTGCTTAAATCCAAACCGCCTTGGAAATTTCCAGTTTTAGTATGTTCAACCGCTACTTTTTCATCTAAGATAATTCCCTTTTTCTCTGATAAATAACGTTCTAAAACTTTAGCAATTGCATCAGGACAAGATAAAATTAATTGACCATTTTGCCACATTGGATTTGGACAGCGGATGCCTTTTAATTGACGAATGATTTGTTCTAACTGGACACCAGAGCGTAAGTTTAAGGATATTAACCGAGCAGTAGCTTCCGAGAAAGCGGCTGCACAACCGCCAGCTTTACCAATAGTAGTAAAGACCTCACAAACTCCTTCTTCATCTTCATTAATTGTTACGTATAAAGTGCCACAGCCAGTTTGAATTCGTTCGGTTTGACCATGAGTCACCCGTGGACGCTTTCTTGGAGCAATTGAAGCAGTCTTGATTACAGCAACTTCTGAATCAGTTTTTTTGCCAACTGTTAAAACTTCACCTTCGCGGGAACCGCTTCGGTAAACTGTAACGCCTTTACAGCCTAATTCGTAGGCTAAGCGATAAACTGCTTCAATATCCTCTCTGGTTGCTGATTGAGGAAAATTAACTGTTTTACTGACCGCATTATCAGTAAACTCTTGGAAAGCCGCCTGCATAGCAATATGCCATTTTGGTGAAATATCGTGGGCAGTTACAAAAACAGCCTTCAAATCCTCAGGTATTCCAGGGATGTCTTTTAATGAACCTGTCTCAGCTATTTTCTCCATTAGCTCTGGAGAATATAAGCCTCTTTCCTTAATAATTGTTTCAAAGACTGGATTTACTTCAACTAGTTTATCATTATCCATTACATTGCGGGTAAAAGCTAAAGCAAAGAGCGGTTCAATTCCACTAGAACAACCAGCAATTAAAGAAATTGTTCCTGTTGGCGCAATAGTGGTAATGGTGGCGTTTCTCAAAGGCATATTTTGACTTTCATAAACACTGCCAGGATAATTAGGGAATACTCCTCTAACTTTGGCCAGCTCTATGGAAGCTTCTCTGCCTTTTGTTTGAATAAAGCTCATCAGTTGTTTAGCTAACTGGATACCTTGATCCGAGTTATAAGGAATTCCTAAGCGCATTAACAAATCAGCAAAGCCCATTACACCTAGACCTATCTTGCGGTTGGCTTTAGTCATCTTTTCAATACTACTTAAAGGATAGTTGTTAACCTCTATTACATTATCTAAAAATCTAACAGCGATTTTAATAACTTCTTCTAAATGATTCCAGTCAATCTCCCAACCTTTAGCAGTTTGCTTAGCAAATTTCATCACATTGATCGAACCTAAGTTACAACTTTCATTTGGCAATAAGGGTTGTTCACCACAAGGATTAGTGGCTTCAATTTCTCCTATATGGGGAGTTGGGTTAGCCCGATTAATTCGATCAAGAAAAACAATCCCTGGCTCACCATTTTTCCAGGCCATGTCCACTATTAAGTCAAAAACCTCTCTAGCAGATAAACTATCAACTACTTCATTTGTGCGGGGACTAATGAGATCATATTTTTCATTGGCTGCTACAGCCTCCATAAACTTTTCGGTGATTCCAACAGAAATATTAAAGTTAGTAATCTCCTTGTTATCAGCTTTACATTGGATAAATTCAAGGATATCCGGGTGATCGACCCTGAGAATCCCCATATTAGCGCCTCGTCTTGTTCCACCTTGCTTAACTGCTTCAGTGGCAGCATTATAGCACTTTAAAAAGGAGACTGGTCCACTAGCAACACCACCGGTTGTCTTTACCCGATCATTTTTTGGCCGTAAACGGGAAAAACTAAATCCAGTACCACCACCTGATTTTTGAATCAAGGCTGTATCTCTTAATGTGCCAAAAATGGACTCCATGGAATCTTCAATGGGCAATACAAAGCAAGCAGATAATTGCTGTAACTCCCGACCAGCATTCATTAAGGTAGGACTGTTAGGTAAAAACTCAAGCTTATCCATGATTTGGAAAAACTTCTCTGCCATTTCCTTAACCTTGCTCTTATCCCAGTTCTGTTCTGCTGAAGCTACATTAGCAGCTACTCGCCGTAACATTTCTTCAGGAGTTTCTATTTTGCCGTTATCTTTGGCCAAATACCTCCGTTCCAAAACCGTACGAGCATTTTCTGATATTTGCATTAGTCATCCTCCTTGGACACTATATCTTGTATGTATTGTAACTTTAATATACTATATTTGGTTTTATTTGTCTACACAAAGGAATAAAAAAACCTAGATTGTTAGATTAGCTTAACAATCTAGGCTAAGAACTATTATAAGTGCTAATTAGCTAAGTTCTTTTTCTGCTCAGTTTCTTTAGCTAAGCATTCTTCGCACTTGCCATAAAACTCCAGACGATGCCTAGAGACCTTAACACCCATTTTTGCTTCAACTTCACGCTCTAACTCTTCGATAATTGGCATATCTATATCAAAGACATTATCACAGGATTCACAAACAAAGTGATAATGTTCTTCAGCATTACCATCAAAGCGACTATAAGTACTACCATAGGATAGCTCAGTGGCTTCTCCCATCTCAGTTAAGATTTTAAGGTTTCTATAAATAGTTCCTAAACTTATGTTTGGCATTTCTTTCCGCACCTCCTGGTAAACCCAGTCAGCTGTTGGATGTGATTTAGTGGAACGCAAAACAGAAAGGATGACTTCGCGTTGCTTCGTTTTTCGCAAAAACCCTTTTTTGTTCAATGGACTCTCCCCTTAACTGATAAACGTTACTAATATTAGTATATTAAGCTTTCTGGTGGCTGTCAAGGATTTTTCCGGTTTTTCCAAAAAAAAGCATTGCCAAAATTATGTCCTCATGATAAAATTATAAATGTTAACAGGCCGAAGTGGTGGAACTGGCAGACACGTACGACTCAAAATCGTATGGGCTTAGCCCATGAGGGTTCGATTCCCTCCTTCGGCACCATATGAAGATTAACCCCAGACTAGCTGGGGTTTTGTTG
>ERZ773359.3855-NODE-3855-length-16547-cov-17.880488_pt1 | contig 16547 bp, 15 predicted proteins | sample MGYA00374955_ERZ773359 | MGnify/ENA primary metagenome ERZ773359 (study PRJEB29098, sample SAMN04486028) | biogas fermenter metagenome | study: EMG produced TPA metagenomics assembly of the Biogas fermentation microbial communities from Germany - Plant 4 DNA1... | reverse complement strand
ATCCAAACCGCAAATTAAAGATAAAAAATAGAAAACTCAAAAAGTCCACCAAAAGGCTTGTTTTTGGGTTTTCTATAATTAATGCTGTAGATTATGCGGACTCATATACCTGGTTTAAATATTACATCTGCTAACAAGGAGATGTAATTAGCTAACTTCATTTAATTAAAATTAAAAAAAGAAAGGAGAATGATTATGAAAAAAATTTTAGTATTACTATTATCTGCAATTATGGTGTTTTCCTTAACCGCATGTGGGGGGAAAAATACCGACAGCTCCAAAAGTGGAAAGAAAATTAAAATAGGTATGGTTACCGACGTTGGCGGTGTAAACGATGGTTCATTTAACCAGTCTGCTTGGGAAGGTCTGCAACGGGCTCAAAAGGAGCTTGGTGTAGAAGTTCGCTATGCTGAATCTGCAACCGATGCAGACTATGCTCCCAATATTGAGGCCTTCATCGATGAAGAATATGACCTTATTATCTGTGTAGGATATATGCTGGCTGATGCCACAAAGAAAGCAGCTGAAGACAATCCCAATCAGAAGTTCGCCATCATTGACGATGCTTCCATTGATTTACCTAACGTTACCTGCCTAATGTTCGAACAAAGCCAGGCTTCCTATCTCGTTGGTCTTGTTGCCGGTAAAATGACTAAGACCAACACCGTAGGTTTTGTTATTGGTATGGTTAGCCAGACCATGAACGAATTCGGTTATGGTTATCTAGCCGGCGTAAAGGATGCCAATCCCGATGCTACTATCCTGCAGTTTAACGCTAACTCCTTCGGAAGCACCGAAACCGGTAAATCCGCTGCTACCACCATGATTACTAATGGCGCAGATGTAATCTTCCACGCAGCAGGGGGCACAGGTCTGGGTGTAATCGAAGGCTGTAAGGACGCAGGTAAATGGGCAATCGGTGTAGACAGCGACCAATCTCCTCTGGCTCCTGAAAATATTCTAACCTCGGCCATGAAGCGGGTTGACAATGCATGCTTTGAAATTTCTAAAGCCGTAAAAGAAGGTAATGTTCAGTCCGGTCTCATCATCTATGACCTAAAATCCGAAGGTGTAGACATTGCTCCTACTACCACCAACCTGCCTAGCGATGTTTTAGAATATGTAAAACAAGCTAAGCAAGATATTATCGACGGTAAAATTACCGTTCCAAAGACCCAAGCTGATTTTGAAGCTAAATACGGTGACATCTACGAATTAGACTAATTTTAACATTTCAATTTCAATAAATAATCTACCATTAAGGAAGGGTGGCGATCAATTGAGAGACATTTCTATGGAACGGGTCAATGAAACACGGGAAAAAATACTGGATATTATTAAAAGTCCGACACTTACTCATGAACAAAAGGTTGCATCACTAGCCAATGCTGCCGATTCTTTGCTGGAAGTATTGGATTTACCGGAAGGACTTGATGAGCTAATGAAGGTCCCTGCAGATTGTAAGTGTATCTGCGACTTAAACGAGGGACAGGCTCCTCTTCGTCCTCGCTATATTATCCCGGACTATGCCAAATTCATGAAGGAAGGCAGCCAGTTTCTGCAATTGGCGCCCCCGACCGATTTGTATGAGGCCCTTAATTGTCTTCTGATTTTTTACAAGCATGTTCCAAGTGTGACCAACTTCCCGGTTTATCTGGGACAGTTAGACACCTTGCTGGAACCTTTTATGGAAGATGTGGACGATCATACGGCAAAGAAACTTCTGAAAAACTTTTTAGTACATATAGATCGCACTATTTTGGACTCCTTCTCCCATGCTAATATAGGCCCCAAGCCTACCAGGGCTGGTCGCCTTCTGCTAGAGGTGGAGGCCCAGCTTAAGCAAGCCGTTCCCAATCTGACCTTGAAATATGAAGAAGGTGTAACAGATGACGATTTCGCTATCCAAGCAGTGAAAACGGCCTTGTATTCAGCCAAACCCAGTTTTGCCAACCATCGTATGTTCAAGGAAGAACTGGGAGATGATTATGTGATTGCCAGCTGCTATAACGGATTACCCTTAGGTGGCGGATCATACACCCTTTGCCGTCTGATTCTTAGTAACATTGCAAAAAGGGCTAGCACCGTTGAAGATTTCCGATCTAAACAGCTGCCCTATGTAATGGACATAATGGCTCGCTACATGGATGCCCGAGTGCGATTTGAGGTTGAAGAAAGCGGCTTCTTTGAAAATAACTTCCTGGCCAAGGAAGGCTTTATCCACCGTGAGCGTTTTACTGCCATGTTTGGACTGGTTGGCCTTGCGGAATGTGTCAATATCCTACTGGAAAAAGAGGGTCGTTACGGCCGCTTCGGCCATGATAAGTACGCCACTGAGCTTGGCAAATCCATTATTGAGCAGATTTATGAATTTAACGAGAAACACCAAAGTCCCTACTGCGAAGTAACGGGGGGTCACTATCTGCTCCATGCTCAAGTTGGAATTTCAGAAGATCAAAATATCTCGCCGGGTACTCGTATCCCCATCGGAGAGGAACCGGATGAAATGATTGATCACCTTATGGTAATTAATAATTTCCATAAATATTTCCCATCCGGAACCGGGGACATATTCCCAATTGATGTTACTGTCCACCAAAATCCCGAATACATACTGGATATTGTTAAGGGCTCCTTCCGAAAGGAAATACGCTATCTGTCCTTCTATGAGAAGAACAGCGACCTTATCCGTATAACGGGCTATTTGGTCAAACGGTCGGAAATCGAAAAGCTAAAGAGCGGTCAGAACGTACTTCATGATACCACCGCCTTGGGAATGGGTGCAGTAATAAATGGAAAGTTTTTGGATAGAAAGGTGCACTGATTATGCTGGCTACGGTTAACAAAATCATACCCTTTAGCACCGTTGACGGACCCGGGAACCGTACCGCAATCTTTCTGCAGGGCTGCAATATGAACTGTTTATATTGCCATAACCCTGAAACACGAGGCAAATGTATGCACTGTGGGGCATGTGTAAACTCATGCCCCACAGAAGCATTGAGCTTTAAAAATCAGCGTGTTAGTTACGATTCCGTCAAATGCGTCCACTGTGATACCTGCTTCAAGAACTGTCCCTATGACAGCAGCCCAAAAACTGCCCATATGACACCTGAACAGGTATGGCAGGTGGTTCAAAAGCAAATCCCCTTTATCCGAGGAATCACCGTGTCGGGCGGGGAATGCACACTGTATCCGGCATTCTTAACCAAGCTGTTTACCCTGGTACAGGCCCATGGCCTATCTACCCTAATTGATTCCAATGGAACCCTAGATTTTGAGCACTATCCTGATTTGCTGGCCGCAACCGACGGAGTAATGCTTGACATTAAAGCTTATGATTCTGAAGAACACAAGCGGATAACTGGGTGGGACAACTCTATTATTTTGAAAAATGCACGTTTTCTCGCCTCGAAGGCCAAACTGTATGAGGTCCGTACAGTAATATCTCCCGGTCTTTTCGATGGTGAGCAAACTATCATGCAAATCTGTGACATGCTTCGTCCCTACTTACCCATTCGACCTATTAGATATAAACTTATATCCTATCGTCCAATGGGGGTTCGTCCGCAATATGCAAAGAATCTACAGATTCCCACAGCTAATCAAATGGAATATTATGCCGGGTTGCTTGCAGCCAAAGGCTTTGAAGATATTATTATTATTTAAATTATATACATTATATTTACTATGCATTTCCCATAAGACAAACATATAAGGAGGAAAAACGGATTTGGAAAAAACAAGCCATATTGCTTCAAACGTGGTTGCCGTTCAAATGACTGATATCGTCAAGAAGTTCGGTAACTTCGTGGCCAACGATCACATTAATCTAACCGTTAACAAAGGCGAAGTTCACGCTATTCTTGGCGAAAACGGCGCCGGAAAAAGCACACTGATGAACGTGTTGTACGGGCTGTATAAACCGACATCCGGTAGCATTTCCATATTCGGTTCTCCTGTACATATCGAGAATCCCCGCCATGCCATTGAACTTGGCATCGGCATGGTACATCAGCACTTCATGTTGGTAGAACCCTTCACCGTTACCGAAAATATTATCCTTGGCATGGAGCCCACAAAAGGCATGACAGTGGACATTAAAAGCGCACGCCAGCAAGTGTTGGAACTGTCCGAGCGCTATGGTATGCATGTGGACCCCGACGCTAAAATTGAAGATATTTCGGTTGGAATGCAGCAACGTGTTGAAATCCTTAAGGTGCTATACCGGGGTGCTAATATCCTTATTCTCGATGAGCCTACTGCATCCTTAACACCTCAGGAAATCGAAGAATTGATTAACATCATCCATAACCTTACAGCCGACGGCAAAACCGTACTGCTAATTACCCATAAGCTAAAAGAAATCAAAGCTGCTGCCGACAGATGTACTATTATCCGTCAGGGCAAATACATCGATACCGTCGATGTAGAAGCAGTCAGCGAACATGATTTAGCTTCCATGATGGTAGGTCGGGATGTTCAATTTGTGGTTGACAAACAGCCTATTGAGCCCGGTGAAGTCATTATCGACGTGCAGAATATTCACTGCAAGGATTACCGGGGTGTAGAAGTGCTTAAGGGCTTGAATTTACAGGTACGCCGTGGCGAAATCGTAGGCTTAGCCGGTGTGGACGGCAATGGCCAGACCGAACTGGTGGAGATTTTAACCGGTTTACGTAAAGGTGAAGCCGGCAAGGTTATCATAGGGGGCAAAGATTTATTTAACGCCGATGCACATACCCTGTTTGATAAGGGTGTATCCAGCATTCCGGCTGACAGGCAAAAACACGGGCTGATACTGGATTATTCGGTAGCTTACAACCTGGTGCTGCAAAATCATGACCTTCCCCCCTTCTCTAAACGGGGTATTTTAAAGAAAGATGCCATTTATAAGCACGCTGCAGAGCTGACCGACAAATTTGACATCCGTGGTGCTGAAGACGGTGTCAAAGAAGTAGGTAAACTCTCCGGCGGTAACCAGCAGAAGGTTATTATTGCCCGGGAAGTTACCAACGACAAGGATTTGCTTATTGCCGTTAATCCCACCCGTGGTTTGGATGTAGGCGCCATAGAATTTGTTCACCGTTATATTGTGGAGCAGCGCAATAAGAACAAGGCAGTACTACTGGTGTCCTTTGAACTGGATGAAATCATGAGCCTGTCCGACCGGATTGAAGTTATTTACAATGGTAAAATTGTAGGCAGTGTGCCCGGCGATCAGGCCGATGAAAAAGTCCTAGGACTGATGATGGCAGGAGGAAGCAAGCATGAAACAAAAGAACAATCAGAACAAAAAGACAAACCGAAATATAGTTAAAAATGTTACTCAAGGCCTACTTCATCAAAATGCTCTGTATACCGTCATTGCTATTTTCTTTGGGTTTTTAGTCGGTGGCATTTTCCTATGGTCAGCCGGCTTCAGTCCCTTTGAAGCATATGCAAAGTTGTTTAACAGCGTGTTTAGCCGGCCAAAATATCTTATTTGGTCGGTAATATATGCAACCCCACTGATGTTTACCGGATTGAGCGTGGCCTTTTCCTACAAGATGGGGGTTTTTAACATCGGTGCCGAAGGACAGTATGTCGTAGGCTCACTGGCTGCTTTGTGCGTAGGCATCCTATTGGACGCTCCCCCTATATTGCACGTCTTACTATGTATGCTGGCTGCTATAGCCGCAGGCATGGTATGGAGTTTACTGGTGGCAATCCTACGGGTAAGGTTTGGCATCAACGAAGTTTTATCCTTCATTATGTTCAACTGGATTGCCTTTTATCTCTCAAATTATGTAATTAACACTGAAGTTATTCACAAGGTAGGGGGCGGAGAAGCTTCTAAGGATATTCGACAATCCGCAAGAATCTTGCTGCCTCAATCGGTGCTGAATATACTTAAGAACGATAAAGCCAATTATGGTATTTTCCTTGCAATCATTGCAGCAATTGCCATTTGGTTTATCCTTACCAAAACCACTCTTGGCTACCGGGTGCAGGCTGTCGGTCTTAATCCTCACGCGGCCAAATACGGCGGTATTAATTCCAACAAGACTATGTATATAGCCATGAGTTTGTCGGGGGCTCTGGCAGCTTTAGGGGGTGCCATACAGTTGATGGGTAATTCCATGCGTATTAGCCAATTTGCCGGCCAGGAAGGCTTTGGCTTTCAGGGAATTACTGTTGCGTTAATTGCAAGTTCTCACCCTATTGGCTGTATATTTGCAGGGCTGTTTTACGGAGCCATGAAATACGGTGGCTCAAAGCTTAATCTTATTGATGCTCCCACCGAAGTGGTTGACATTATTATGGGTACCATCGTACTATTTATTGCTATATCCCATGTATTCCGTTATATCATTACAAGACGACAAAAGAAAAAGGAGGACAATTAAATGGAAGAACTGATTAAAAACCTCGGCTTGGTTATTAATGCCACACTGATAGCTACACCTCCTTTGCTTTATGCTGCACTGGGCTCCACTTTTTCAGAACGAAGTGGCGTCGTAAACATCGGTATTGAAGGCATGATGACCATCGGCGCCTTTGTAGGTGCGGCAGTCGCCCATTTCACCGGCAATGCTTGGCTGGCATTTTTATGCGGAGGACTGGTAGGTGCACTCTTTGGACTAATTCACGCCATAGCCTGTGTCTCCTTCGGGGCCGACCAGACCATATCCGGTACCGCCATAAACTTTTTGGCTCCCGGGGTAGCTATCTTCGTATGCAAAGCGCTGTTTGAGCAATCCTCAAACACTCCTCCCCTGGACACAGTTCAAAAGTTGCCCAAGCTCTTTAACGGAGTCTTTGAAGTGGGAAGCTTTTGGAATAATGTACTTAACACCTACGTCGCTACTTATCTAGCTTTTGTGGCAGTGGCTATCGTCTGGTTTATCTTCTACAAAACCAGATTCGGTATGCGTCTTCGGGCCGTAGGTGAACATCCTAAGGCTTGCGAAACTCAAGGTATCAACGTGTACCGCACCCGCTACATTGCCGTGATTGCTTCCGGCTTCCTGTCAGGACTGGGTGGTGCTTATGTTACCTTGTGCACTGTAAGTCAGTTTCGTCCCGAAGTTATTGTCGGCCAAGGCTTTATTGCCATAGCCGCTGTTATCTTCGGCAAATTCACTCCTCAGGGAGCCATGGGGGCTTGTCTACTGTTCGGATTGTGTAATGGCTTAAAGGTTCTACTGGGTTCGGGCAATGTAATATCCCCTAACCTGATTTCCATGATTCCCTATGTAGTAACAATCATCACCCTGGTATTGTTTGTGGGTAAATCCCGGGTACCTGCTGCCAGTGGTAAAGCATATGTAAAGCAGAAATAAAAAGTAAAGGCTACTCCCAGCTGTACTTTATAGGGGAGTAGCCTTTTTTATGATTATATATCAGGTACAGGTTGACAAGTCGATTTAGATCTTGCCTAAATAGTTAAGAATGCTTAGATTACTACTCAAATCTTAGTGAATCAGTTACTTTTATTTTGGCACCGTAATAACTCGGAATCACACTAAAAGCAAATCCATAAATTATGGATATAAAAAAAGGTATCAAAATATTTAATACAGTTAAATTAATTTCAAAGAGAATAAAAAGACTCTCATTTAGATATTTTTGCACAATTAGTACAGTTACTATGCTTAATAGCACTGAAATAACTGCCGCAATAAATGCCATCATCATTCCCTCAATGATAAATTGGTTTAGAATTTCAATTTTAGTAGCCCCTAAGGCTTTTTTTATTCCAATCTCGTTTATTCTTTCTTTAACAGAAAAGAACATAATGCTCATTGCGTTAATTCCTGAAATTATCAATAAGACAACCATAATTAGAACAAGAAAAATTCGTATAGGCTCAAGATTTTCTTTTGCCTGCCGAAGCACGGTGTCTTTATCAACAAGATCATATGAGGTAAATTCTTTTAAACTTTGGTTTTTAAATAATTCTATTGATTTTTTTATTAGTTGCATTTCTTTTATATCATTAGTTGACCATGCAATGATTTTTTGATCAGAAGTTTCAAAATTCTGTAGCAAATATGATTTAGGTGTATATATGACTGTATTCAAATTTATAGTTTCTTTTAAATTCGAAATATATTTGTTATATTTCATTCTTTCTTTTTTTCCATGATATCCGCTCTTAACCACTCCAATAATTGTGCATTTTTTTATTTCTGAAGCATTATCTGAATTGATGGAATTGTTTGAAAACCCCGGAATATCAACTTTTAATCTAATTTGTTTACCAATGGAGTCCTTTTTAGGAAAAAGAAGACTTTCAGTGAACTCATCAATAACAACAACATTTCTATTTTGTGCAACATCAGAAGAATTAATCATTCTTCCTTTGATGACAGTCGTTGTTTTTAGATGAAAGAAAATATAGAACACCAAAGATACACGAAGTTAGTAGAAAAATAATACAAAGAAAAGGAAGCAATTTTCTCATAAGTATTCTCCTTACTCGTCATTTGAAATTATCCCATCTATTAACTGTTCAATATTTTTGAATTCATTATCAGTCAATGGGTAAATTGGATCAAAAACTACAAAGACACTATTATAAATATTCTCATCACTATTATTTGTTTTATATTCAAAAATTAAGTTCGTTGAAACATAGCTATTAGAATCAACTATTTTAGAATCAATTGAAAAACCTATATTTATCTGATCACCATTACTAACATTTATCGGAAATATTGCACTCTGTGGTTGACTATTATTAATTGAATAGAATATATCTATAGGTTCTAAAAAATCATCAAAATAAACTCTTTCAATGGTTAGGTCTTTAGTAGCAGTAAATTCATATATTGCACTAGCGTCTTTATTATTTATAAAACTTGCTGCAAACTCATTAGGTATAACAGAGATTTCAAGAGCCTCAGTAAAAACATTTCCTTCTACAAACTGATGCTTAACTGGGGTTGAAAAATTTATATCTCGACGCTCCCCATCTACATTTAGAACAAGCTTGTTAAACTCACAGCTTTGAACTGCCTCATTCTTCTTTGTGATTTCTAACATAATATATTTTGTATATAATCCCTTATATTTAAATCTATTTAGCTCATTCACAGTATTATCTATAATATTAACATCAAAATCAGCATTATTTATATTACTGCCTTCAAGTCCTATATACTTAACATCTGAGATTTTATTATTTGAAAACAAAGCTATATTCAAAGAAAGTACATTTGAACTTTTTGTATTAATAAAAACTTTTGATCCATTGCTTGCAAAATCCAGCTCTTTGCCATGCCTTCCAGTATTACTTTTCGTGCATGATGTAAAAATAGTAATAATTAGAACTAATAATGCAAATAATTGACTGAATTTCTTAAATTTCATTTGTCATTCCTCCTAGATTACTTATAATTTAATGCAGGAAGATAGACGGTATATCTTCCTGCATTCACCCGGTGATTACTAAGCGAAACTATAGATTATTAGTACAATGTAACTCCGCTATAGGATGCATTTTTCTTATTGTAAACGACTGCGCGAAATGCTTCGCTTCTTGGCACAAAAAACTGAATAGTACCTTTTTTAGTTTTACCTGAGTATTTTTCAATCTTTATTTTGTAGAGATTCATACATACGTTATAACTGTAGTAACCTTTAGGAGCAGTTTTCTCAATTGTTCTTGTCGAAATATTTGTAATACCCCAAGATTTCTTTGAAGTTTTCTCAATTGAACCGCCCACCTTAGCAGGGACTTTATAGCCAGAAAAATCAACTTCAGGATTAAGGGAAAATTTTGTTTGACTATCAAGATTAAAACTCCTAGACTGAGTCAAAACAACTTCTGTATTGTTTTTGTACTCAAAACCAGAAGATACTTTATCACTTCCATACCACACTCTAAACCAATTTGGATCTCTGTAAACTTTTGCAGTGAATTTTTATTTCCACCACAAGGCTCCAGTGGTAAATTAATAAGTATTATAATACGAGTAAGCCGCATTTACTGGAGTAGTCATAAAAGTCATAAGAAATATCACTACTAGAACCAAGGCAGTGCCTTTTTTGTCTTGGTCATTTTCCTAACCTCCTTTTAATTTGTATAAATTAAACTGTCATTATATAGTAGCTCGCATATAATGACTAAGTCTAATATCATTACTAAAGCATGTTACAATTAATGTCAGTATAATACCTTATTATAGATGTAACATTTTATAATATAATGTTATAAATTGTTTGCTAATGTGATTTTTGTACTATATTGTAGCATAATAATCCAGGTATGTAAAGTTCATTAATTAAAATGGTTTTTTTGTCTACCAGTTTTTAGAATCTTCTTGAACATAGATTTGCTTTTAGTAGTTTTATTATAAAAGTATCCTATTGACATTTGGTAATATTTGGATTATATTAATTCTTGCATTGTAGCTATAATAAAGAAACTACAAATTGCAATTACAAATGGAGGTGGTAAAAAAGAGCAAACAGAATTTAAGTAATCAAAGCAAAATAAACAATGGAGGTCGATAAACAATGAAAAAATTCCTTACAAAGTCAATTTCATTTGTGCTATGTTTTGCAATTACATTTACAACATTAACACAGACTGTCAGTGCAGCCACTAAACAGTCAAATAAAGAGAAGCAAGCTATTAAAGCAGCACAAGAAGTTTTTAATAGTTTATCACCAGAAGCAAAGGAGAAATTTGTAACATTTATAGAAAATGAAGATTATGAATTATTGGAAATTCATAAAAAGTATGTTGACCCGGATTATGACAAGATGAAAGTAAAAGAAGATATTAAGAACAAGATACACAATAATCAACTACTAAATACGGAAGATAATAATATCACCGTAATCAAGGGAGTTGAAATTACTATAGATAAACCTATGATTATGATGGCTGCTGCTTCTCCAGCAGATGCTTTAGATATCTTAAACACACGATTAATAGCATTAAACTTGCCAACACTTGTAAGGTATACTTTTATGGCTATGGGTGGAGGGCTTGCAGCAGCAGGGCTTGACGGTCCCCTTCCAATTGGTGACATTATTGCAGCTATTGTGGCTGTAGGCGGTATTGCTATAATTGCTTACTACTGGGATGATATAGCCCCAAAATGGGATGGTATTGTTAGTGCATTTAAAGAAGCATTTTCAGTTATGGCAAGTAGTATAGTATCTGCCTTTGAAGAGATTTATGGTCAAGTGTTTTTTGCAGCTAATAAGAATAAGACTGTTTCGGAAATCTTAAAAAACAAAAAGGGAAGCATTAGAAATGCTCCACTACCTCCTGGCTCACCAAGTTGGGACAGCATCTTAACATTAACTCTGGCTGAAATACAAAGACGGGCCCAAAGTGGTGATCCAGGTTTTAAAACAATTTACAAACTACTAACTGATAGCCGATTTAACAGATAGGAGTACAAAATGAATACATTGAAAAACTTAATTGAATTTCTAAACAAGTTGGAAGAAAGAAAAATCTACTATCGTCTTAATAAGATAAGAGACAGTATTTTAGTTGAGGTCACTGTACCTGGCCAAAAATGGGAAGTAGAATTTATGGCTGATGGAACTATAGAAATTGAAAAATTTATTAGTGACGGTAACATTGAAAATGAAAGTGAACTTGAGGTCTTGTTTAGAGATTTCTCAGATTAATCAACTAGAATACATACAGTATTTCCTCATAATAGAAACAAGCCCTGCTTAACATCGCAGGGCTTTATCATTAACTACCACAACTTCAAACTCAATAGCCATAAAATTAAAAATAGGAGGGCTAACATAGTTACAATTTTTGGATGATTATCAACTAATTTTATTGCCACATATGAGACAATAAAGAACAGGCCTAAACAAGCTACAATCATCCCTGTTAAAACTATCCATCCTAAAAAGGCGAATAAACCTAATAGTGGAGTAGTATTAATCACTTCAATTGGATTAGGTATAGGTAATTCATTAAACCAAGTCAACATAGTGAAAATAATTACAACTACAGCGAAAGCAAGATAAAGTAACTTGTTTGTTTTTAGTAGTATTTTTATATCAGTTTTGATAATACCTTTTGCAATATGAACATATAAAACTGACCATAAACAGGCAAATGACATAGCAAGTAATAAGGCTACCCATATATCATTTTCTTTTCCCCGAAAAAAATCCGTTATCGGAAAACTTATACAGGAAAAAAAGTACAGTGGGATTATGTATGCGATAAAAAATACTAATTGCTTAAAAGTAGATATTATCTTGCTCATATTTTTCCCCTCCACTCTTTCATCATTAGTGAAATTATTTAAATGGCTTAAGTTAAACTGTTATTAAAAGCTTCTAATAATGCTTTCATCTAGTTCCTGCAAGATTTCACATGTTAATTTGACACTAGTCTCAAAGTCAAAATAGGATGAAATACCATAATGGGTATGGGCATATCTTACAGGAACACCAATTACAATAGTCGGAACTCCTTCATTAGATAGATGGATAACTGATCCGTTGGTAGAGCCTCCTGCCCTAACTGCTTCCTGAACCTGTAGTTCTTTTTTATCTGCCAAATCCAGTGCAAAGCGTTGGAAGCGGTGATTTGTAATCATCCTGGCATCAATATGCCTTAGCATCGGGCCCTTCTTCAAAGCTGTCTGTATCTCATATGTATTTACTACAGTATCATCTGCAGGGCAGCCTTCAAATACAATGGCCACATCAGGCTTAATTACCCTGGAAGTAATTACGGAACCTCTTGCACCTACCTCTTCCTGGGAAGCAATTCCTGCTACCACATCTACCTTTAACTCCTGCCCTTCAAGTGCTCTTAAGGCACTAATAACACCGGCACATCCCAATCGGTTGTCAAAGGCTTTTCCCATCATGATATCCCGCTCATTGTCATAGGTGAAATCGGCAAATGGAACAATGGGCTCACCGATTCGAATTTTAAATTCTTTTACAGCCTCCTCCTTTGATCTGGCTCCTATATCCACAGTAAGTTGTCCAAAGTCCAATGCTGACTTTTTCTCCAGCTCACTCATGTAGTGAGGTGGTTTACTGGCTACAATACCGGGTATGTACTTGCCCTCGCTATTTCTTACCCACACCTTTGTAGCAGGAATGTTACTGGTAACCCAGCTTCCAATGGGAATAATCTGCAGACAACCATTGGGACGAATAGCTTGCACCATAAAACCCACTTCATCACTGTGAGCATCCAATTGCACTATAGGACGTCTACCGGAATTTTCCTTACGATATATGAAAAGATTTCTCATAGTATCTTCTTTTATCTTTCCTAGACCTTCACTGTAACTTCTAGCTATATCTACTACCTGATCCTCAAAACCCGATACCCCCATTGCATTTGATAGGTCTGATATCATTTTTATATTACTTTCTTTGCTTAAGTACTTCATGTAAAATAACTCCTTTGTTTATTCTATTTTATCATTACTATTATACTCCTATATGCTTACTACAGGCAAATCAACTTTTTCCATCTCCTAGAGCAAGAAAGGGAGTGACAGATTATAACGCTTCCTAGAGTCTTTCACTGTCAGCAGTTTGGTACACTTAATTAGAAACCTATGTCCATAGGCGTAAAAAACTGGCCCCTAACAAAATTTAGTGGCCAGTTATAATTAATCCCATAAGGTCATATAATGATTGTCACCCATCTTAAATATCTTTTTTCTACTAGATATTTCTTGATTATTTTATAAACAGTATACCATTTTGCATTACAATAGTTACATTAAGGTTTGATCCCTTTGCGAGAGAATATTTACCGAACTTTTCCCACATCGTATTTTTTCCAAATCTTTGGCCAAAGTATTCCATTGCTGTATAATGCTAAAAATGCGCGAAATTTTACTTTACTGAACTGCCCATTTCTAACAAGTATTTCTTGTTCTACACCGCCCATCCTTATTAAATAGCCGGTTTCCTTAAAATCATTATTAAGATAAAAGCGTTTACGGCGTTCCTGTTCTTTGGTTTTGTCGGTATTACCATACTCAATTGTAACAATCATCTTTTTCATAGGATAAAGTTTTTTCAATTCATTCAATATTTCTCTTCCGTAGCCTTTTGAACGTAATTCTTTATCTACTGCAAAGAACATAAGAAAAACTTGTTTAAATTGGACAGCAAAGTATATAAAACCACACAATTTGTCATTATCATAAAAAGAGAGGAATTTCGTATTCCAAAGCTTTGACATAACAACCATCATACAAAATGGCAACCGCCCATTTGGAGGGAATGAATCAAAATAAATCGCCTTTACGTCTTTACTTTTAAGTTTGACTTTTCTTACTTTAAGTTCCATATAATTTCCTTCTAACTCATAATCAATAATTTGCAGGAAGTTTCTCAGTGAATTTTACCATATTATTACTTCTAGGTCAAACATATTTAGTGTTATATCACTATAATTTTACATCAATCCTGTCAACTCCTATTAAAAGTTAAATTTGTGGATCTCCATAAATTTATTCTCATCAAGCGCTCGATATCTTAATTTTACAAAGTATAAGCATACTTCAACCCCTTTTTTATGTAATCCATTCATCTCTTGTAATAGCAAACCCAATACATACTACTCCCATTTGAAATATTTAATAGAAATTCCTGTACACAGTATGCTTACTGTCCCCATAACAATCACAGGTAGTTTTATGTTATCTACTGTAAGTCCGAGAAAAGCTGCCTTCATCAATTGAATACCTTGTGTTATAGGAAATACACTTACTAATTTTTGAATAAGCTCAGACATGACTTCCAAATACTACTTGATACTGCTAAAACCTGATTTCATTGCTAACCGTCTAATTAATGGATTATACATAGCAGGAGATTTTAAATTCTTAAGAAGCAAATTAAACTTGATGCCTTTCACCATATTGTGTTATCCTTGCAGTTAAAACACAGCTTCACCTCTTTTGTAGTTTCCTTAACTTGTTTAGGCTAGTTATCAGAAAGATTTACAACCCATCTCTCTTTTTTTAATTCAAAATGAGCAATTATTATTTTACCAACATCAAAGAGTTTTACTGACAGATACATAATAATTGGACTCCAGCTCGTAAAAGCAGCCATAAGAAACAGCATAGGAATCGTAACCAGAGTAGTACAACCATCTACCCACATACAGACCTTTGTATCTCCACCTGCCCGTGAAACAGCCAACTGAGTATTTAAATACGTCCATAATGGCATGAACATTGCCATCATCATTAGCATACTTTTGCATATATTTTTTGCGTTCTGACTTAAGCTACCAAATACTATTGGCACCAATACTGCAGTACTATAACCTATCAAACACATAATACATCCAAATACTACTGCTGCAGATAACATCCATATTTTTTCTTGTCTAGCCTGATTAAGTTGATTACTACCAAGGGATTTTCCTATAACAACCCCCGTTGAAGTAGTAATTCCGCCTAAAGACACAGTGAATAGATTTGCTATGGCAAAGCTTGCTGCCATACCAGATACTACATCGGCTCCGCCCCTACCATTATAGATGGCTGTTGTAATTGTTTCTGAAACAACCCACATCATCTGTGAGAGAATAATCATGGAGCCTTTTCTTAGAATCTGTCCAAAAAGTTTAAAATTAATGCGTTTGAGAACTGATAGATCGATAAAGTCCGGTTTATCTTTTATTGTATAAACAATAAAAAGAATCATTTCAATGGTTTTTGCGATGATGGTAGCATATGCTGCTCCCTTTACTTCAAGTCTTGGCATGCCTAAATTTCCATTAATCAATCCATAGTTTAAGATGGTATTGATTAGTGCCGCTGTCACAGAAATAATCAATGGAACTTTTACCTTTCCTATCTCCCGGTAAGAAGAAGCAATGATATAGGAAATAATTGACTGTAGGCCAATAAATCCCATTAAAAACATATATTCCTCTCCTTGATCTAAAATTAAAGCTGCCTGGGTATTTCCAATGACCATAAGGCTTAGTATTTTTCTTGTAAAGACCATAGTAACTAGAAAATAAACGAATGCCAAGGAGAAGGATGTTACAAGTTTAAATGCAAAGGACTGTTGCATACCCTCTTTATCCTTTGCTCCTGAAAACTGTGTAAGAAAAATTCCACCTGATGTACAGACGGCACCTTGTAATATCATAAAGATAAATAAAACCTGCCCTGAAATATTAACCCCCGACATCTTAATATCTCCAAGGCCTGATACCATAAAGCTGTCAATCAGCGAAACAAGACTTTGAATAAGTGACTGTAGCATAACAGGAATTCCAATTACTAATGCTTTTTTATAGAATTGCATATCTCCAAAGTACTTTTTATCCACCCGTATTCTCAATATCCTCTCTCCTTAACCACTTGATAATTGTTTTTATTTCATTTATAATAATATCGCTCGAATATCGAATAGTATATCTATTTAACACTTAAAAATATCAAAATATATCACAATGGAGCGATATTATGACAAATTTGAGTGATATTATTACAACCCGTAGTGACAGATCCCAGATTGTAGAATATAACAATCCTCTTTTTGAGTGCTTTGCAGTAAAGTCCTAT
>ERZ773359.3852-NODE-3852-length-16555-cov-6.981152_pt1 | contig 16555 bp, 7 predicted proteins | sample MGYA00374955_ERZ773359 | MGnify/ENA primary metagenome ERZ773359 (study PRJEB29098, sample SAMN04486028) | biogas fermenter metagenome | study: EMG produced TPA metagenomics assembly of the Biogas fermentation microbial communities from Germany - Plant 4 DNA1... | reverse complement strand
TGAAATATTCACGCGATAATCTTAAGGGTGAAATTATCATACGATAAAGACATTACATAGGAAATGATATTTACAAATTAAGCCGATGATGCTATAATAGTTCACGCAAAATGCTATTTCAGCATTATTCGTGGGCGATTAACTCAATTGGTAGAGTGTCACTTTGACGTAGTGAAAGTTAGGGATTCGAGTTCCTTATCGCCCACCAGAAAGAGCCGGATTCAGGAGTATCTGATTCCGGCTTTTAATAATAATCAGATTAAAATCCGTAATATCTGAAGCCGCTGCAGCGCCTATTGTTCGTTTGGGAGATTTATGCCGTACCATTATAAATTGAATTGTGCAATTAAGAACTATATTTTTTTATATAATTTTTTAATATAATAAAAGTATTTTATATATCAGAATTATTTTATGAAAGAATAAGAAATAGATATCAAACTTGAAGGGTGGAGTGGATTTGAAACGAGATTTGATTATTATTTTAGATTTCGGAGGTCAATATAACCGTCTGATAGCCAGAAGAGTAAGAGAAGCCAATGTATATTGCGAAGTCTTGCCATATAACGTTTCTATGGAAAGAATAAAAGAAAAGTCCCCTAAAGGTGTTATTTTTACAGGCGGGCCTGCATCAGTTCTTGATGAAAATGCCCCCGAATGCGCTAAAGAAGTATTTGAACTGGGTGTTCCCATATTGGGGATATGTTATGGAATGCAGCTTATGAGCGTAATGCTGGGCGGCGATGTATCAAGGGCAAGCCTCAGGGAATATGGCAAAGTTAACATAAGTGTCGACAACAGTAATATTATTTTTTCAGGTATAGAAAATCAAACAAGCTGCTGGATGAGCCATACGTTCCAGGTAACCAGGCTTCCGGACGGGTTTACGGGTATAGCAAGTTCCCAAAACTGTCCCATTGCAGCCATGGCTGACGACAAAAGAAAATTCTATGCAGTCCAGTTCCACCCGGAAGTTGTGCATACTCCAAAGGGTAATGAGATACTGAAAAACTTTTTATATAAAGTATGCGGACTTAAAGGCGAATGGAAAATGAGCTCATTTGTGGAAGAAACCATTAATGAGTTAAGAAAAAAAGTTGGGAATAAGAAAGTTCTATGTGCTTTATCAGGCGGCGTGGATTCCTCTGTTTCCGCTACTCTGCTGCACAGGGCGGTAGGGGATCAGCTTACATGCATATTCGTAGATCATGGCCTTCTAAGGAAAGGCGAGCCTGATGAAGTTGAGGAAGTGTTCAAAAAGCAATTTAAAGTCAACCTGATCAGGGTAAACGCTCAGGATAGGTTTCTGAACCGTCTTAAGGGAGTTACCGACCCGGAAACAAAGCGTAAGATCATCGGTGAAGAGTTTATAAGGGTTTTTGAAGAAGAAGCCAAAAAAATAGGCCATGTTGACTTTCTTGTCCAGGGAACCATATATCCCGATGTGATCGAGAGCGGCGCCGGCGATGCCGCTGTAATAAAGAGTCACCACAATGTTGGAGGTCTGCCTGATTATGTTGATTTTGAGGAGATAATTGAGCCTCTCAGGGATCTTTTTAAAGATGAGGTAAGGCAGGTGGGAATCGAATTGGGCCTGCCTGAAAGCATGGTATGGCGTCAGCCTTTCCCCGGCCCCGGTTTGGCCATCAGAGTAATTGGCGAAGTTACAAAGGAACGATTGGACATTTTACGGGATACCGATTTCATATTCAGGGACGAAATTGCCAAAGCAGGTCTGATGAGAGAAATAAATCAGTACTTTACTGTTCTGACCGATATGAGAAGTGTGGGCGTCATGGGAGATGAAAGGACCTATGACTATACTCTTGCGCTTCGCGCTGTTACTACTACTGACTTTATGACCGCTGACTGGGCCAGACTGCCGTATGATCTGCTTGAGAGAGTTTCCAACAGGATCATAAACGAAGTGGGGCATATAAACCGTATTGTTTACGATATAACCAGCAAGCCCCCGGCTACGATCGAGTGGGAATAGGAAATACAACCCCGGAAATCTTGATTGGATTTCCGGGCTTTTTTTATTGTTCCTTATTTTTTTAGAATTCCATTTTCAGATAAAAAAATCATCTTTTTTGCTTTTCTTTATGTAAAAATGCGGCATAACGATATTCTGGAAATAATATGGGAAATAACACATAATATTCCTGATAATGTTATTGTTAGAATGCGGCCGATTCAATAAGGAACTTAAAAAACTAAATAAATCTGTAACGGTGTATCTGGGAAAAAGTCAACATTACTGTGATGGGTGGGAAAGTCATACGTCATCCGGCAAAGACGTCGGCAATGATATTAACGTCGGCGATTTGCATATATTTAGTCTGGGTTTTAACCAATCCCGATTCCCAAGCCTCTTAGTCAGAAGCTCTGACTGCATCTGTAAAATCCGGCTAAAGAGCCGGCATAGGCGATTATTGTGCGGCAGCGTTTGACGGCACAAATTTTAGGCGGCAGGTTCCCACGACAAAAATATCCGCATACAAACGACAAAATGTTGCAGCAGCTATTTTGCACCATTTGGATCAACCTCTCTGCCATCTGCAGGAATAACAGCAGACAGTTGGCCTATAGTTAAACATAAGTAATATCATTAGTCTGCAAACTTGACGGCATCATTGAATGGCCTTGATCCGGAATGATATGCCGGAGAAAAAATTATGAGAATGACATGCATGAATAAAAAAGAAAGAGAGAGATATTTTATGAAAAAGGTTATTACTCTAATTTTAGCTGCAGCAATGATTCTGACAGGATTTCCATCTTCAACTGTAATGGCGGCTGATGCAGTGACATTAACTGCTTCTGCAGCCACCCCGCCGATTTATAAGGATGAAAGTTATTCCTATGAGGAACGGGCCGCAGACATGGTCTCACGCATGACGTTGGCAGAAAAGGCTTCCCAGACCGCAGGATACAATTCCAGTGCAATTCCCAGACTTGGCATCGCAACCTATATGTGGTGGAACGAAGCGCTTCATGGGTATTCCCAGGAAGGCTGGTTCGGCATCAAGACTGACGGCTCGTCATATCCGTCCAGCTAATCAATGGGAGCGTCCTGGGATCCCGACCTCTATTACCAGGAAGCTTTACAGATAGGTGCCGAAATCCGTGAGCGGGTCAAGGAGAATAAATACAATCTTACAATGTTCTCACCCACGGTAAACTTAGCCCGTGATCCCAGATGGGGCCGTAACGACGAAAGCTATGGCGAAGATCCCTTCCTGGTGGGGAAAATGGGTGCCGCTTTCGTAAATGGTGTTGAAGGTAAAGATCAAAATGGTAATTATCTGGTTACCAATGCCAATAACCAAGGTGTTAAACAGGCCTCTACCACCATTAAGCATTATGCAGCTAATAACAGTGAGAAGAATCGATATACAAGCGGAGCAGACAATGTAACTCTCCGTGAAATGCGCGAGTACTATACCCGTCCCTACAGAATTGTTGTAAAGGATGCCGATGTTTCTTCGGTAATGATGGCTTACAACAGTGTGGACGGTATCCCTATTTCCTACAGCAGTTACTATATGGATACCCTCCTGCGCCAGACATTTGGTTTCACCGGTTACATCGTATCGGACTGCGATTCTGTCAACACTTCGTATAACCGGAATATACATAAAACTAACCCGCATACCGGGAATCGTTACACGCTGGGAGAGGCATATGCTAATGCCATGGCAAACGGTTTGGATCTTCAGTGTAACGCCGGAGAAACCGACGGCCTCGGCAGTTATGCTTCGAATTACCTTAAAATGCTTAGTGATGATAATGGCAACCCGATCGTGACGGATAAGGGTTACTTCACTGAGCAGCAGTTGGAATACTCTGTATTCCGCCTTATGACCAAGCGTATGCAACTGGGTGAATTCGATAAGGTAAATCCGTATGTGACCAAGGGAGCGGAAGGCCTGGCTGCCGGTCAGGCAGGCGGTTACGTAAACGGTGCGGCAGGTCAGACTCAGGAGCGTATTGAACTGGCTGATGAGCTTTCCCGCGCCACTGTGGTATTATTGAAAAATAAAAACAAAGCTCTTCCCATAACCTCTGACGAGATCAACAGCGTCGATCAATACAAGGTACGCATCATAGGACCTGTCGGTCAGAGTAATTTCCGTGGAGGATACTCTTCACGTCTGTCCAACGAATCAAACCTCGTCACCATCGAACAGGCGATAAAAAAAGCTTTCAATGACCCGGATACATACGATGAAGCCACACGCGATAAATTGGATATTGTCTACCACTATGGCTTCAGTTCCGCTGTAAACAGAAGCAACTTTACTGGCCTGAGGAGCGAAAATATCAATCTTAGCGCTGTGGAGGACAATGTAGATCTGGCGATCGTTGTTGTTGGTCAGGGAAGCGGCGACTCCCGTGAAGACGGAGACCGAACCAATCTGAACCTCGCACAGGCGCAGATAGACCTGATCAAACAGGTAAAGGCTAAGAACCCGAAAAAGCTGATCCTTGTCATGGAAACTTATGGCCCGGTGAACATGGTGGACGATATCGTCAACAATGCTGATGCCATTCTTTGGTCCAGTTTCAACGGCTTCAGAAAGGGTACAGGCTTTGGTGAGTCCATCACCGGAAAGAACAATCCTTCCGGTCGTACAAATGCGACATGGCTGAAGGATATGATCAATGATATCCCGGGCTTCTTTGATTACAGTCTGTTCCCTAATGACGGGAATGGCGGACGTACTTATATGTATAACGTCGAAGAGACAATTTATCCGTTTGGTTTCGGTTTGAGCTATGCAGACGTTGAGTATGCACCGGTTGCAGAAGGCGGTTCCATACTGGGCGCTGATACCGCTGGCTCCCTGGTTATTGGAACAGACAGTTCACCAATCACAAAGGACAGCGTTATCAACGTCAATTTCAAAATTACCAATACCAACAATACAGCCGGCAAGCAGGTCGCAGAGGTATATGTCGTTTCACCGGGAGCCGGAACTGATCCCACAATTCCGTTGAAGCGTCTGGTGGGCTTTGACAAAGTCTTTATAGATGCCAACGGAAGCGAGATCGTAACCATACCGGTAAAAGTTACTGATTTGGCATTCTTCAATGAAGAGAAGGATTGCTATGAGCTTCCCACAGGTGAGTGGAAGATCTGGGTAGCCCGCTGCAGCGAATTCGGCGAAGATGACCTTTGCGAGAGCTTTACAGTCGAAAATGGAGCCATCCGCGAAGATCCTGTGGTTGTTACCGTAAAGCCGACTCAGTATGGAGACGAAAGCAAAGGCATAAGCGAACGCGTTATCTTCACCCTCACCGATGATCCGTCAAAGAACATTGTTTTACCCAATATCGCGGTTACAATGGCCAACGAAAAACTGTACGGAACACGTGTTATAAACAATGTACCAGGCAAGGACATCGGTGTTGATCCGGCTGCAGTCAATGCTTATACAGCCTCTACCGAAGCAAAATGGACCGTGCCTGACAGTGCGGCTAACATAGAGCGTCTGGACATCGGCAAGACTGCCGACCAACTCCCCAGGATCGGAACCAAATTTGTTCTGCCGGATACTTATAAAGTAACTTACGCCTCCAACCGTCCCGCTGTTGTGCAGGTAGGAGATGCCGGTACCAATGTATTTGCCGAAGGACCGATTGTTATGAAAGCACCCGGTGTGGCAACCATAACAGTTAAAGTTACTGCTCCCAGCGGAGAGGAAGCAACCACCGAATTCGTAGTATGCGTGCAGGGTAACACCGGGCTCACAGGAATAACATTGGGGGGGAACCCAATAGCTGATTTTGATCAAAGGACATTTGTATACAAATGTATCGTTCCCGACGGCATTGATGTCACAAACGATGCTTTTGCAGTAAAGGCAGCTGCCATTGACGGTTATACAGTGGAATATTCCAATACTGATGACGGATCTGGTACCATCGGATACCAGTCAGATCCGAGCGGCAATGGATTGAAACCATTAAAGGTACCTGGCAGTGTTTATATTAAAGTCTCTGGTGAAGGTGTTGCCGATCAGATCTACAGAGTGGATTTTGAAAAAGAAATGCCGGAGATCTCTGTCGCACTTACAGCAGATAGCAGCGTGCAGCCGGGAGCATCCTTTAATGTGGGATTTGCCCTTAACAATGTTACTCAGTCGGTTTACGCTGAGGATATCACACTGTCTTACGATTCCAGTGTCTTTGAATATCTGAGTGCGGAAGGTGCCAACGACAATATCAAGATTGTTAAAGAGGACAAAGCTGATGCCGGAACAGTAAGGCTTATGGCTGCAAATATAGGAGGAGTATTGGGAGAAAGCACAACTATACTGAACTTAGCATTCAAAGTAAAGACAGGGGTTGAGAATACCACCGGTACCATTGCAGTAACTCAGGCTAAACTAGGTTTTGCACCTTCGGGAGATATCATTGAGGCAGCTCTTGATACAAAGAGTATTTCAATAGGCAGCAGTGTACCGACTGTTGATAAAACGGCTCTGACAGCGGCCATAGATAATGCCCAAAACCTGTATGACAATGCAGTAGTCGGCACGAAGCCAGGTCAATATACTCAGGCGGCAAAGGATGCTTTGCTTGCAGCAATTAATGATGCAAAAGCTGTAAGGGATGATCCCAGCGCGACACAACCACAGGTAGACGATGCGGTTACGGCGTTGAATATTGCTGTTGAAACCTTTAAGGCGGCTGTGAATAAGTCTCCGGATATTAATGACGATGGTAAGACAGATGTAGGCGACCTTGCAGTTGTAACTTACTATTACGGTAAAGACTCCACATCGGAAGACTGGTCGGTTGCTAAGATCGCGGATATGAACGGAGATAATATTATAGATATAACTGACCTTGCTTATGTAGCAATGAACATGGAATAACATTGATGCAAGCTTGGGATAGGTTTTTTGTACCTATCCCAGGCTTTTTTGTGCGCCTGGCATGGGCATAATCTAACGGGTGAAAGTACCAAGCCTTCCTTTCTCTCTTATCTATAAAAAAAAATGTGCCGTGGCAATATTCTGGAAATAAATCGGGAAATAATACATAATATACCTGTGAGTATTATGTAAATTGCGGACGAATCTAACAAGAAATTTAAAAAACCTAAATAAATCAGTAATGACACACTTGTATAAAAGTTGTAATTTCTATGATGGGTGGGTATGCCATATGTTATACGGCAAAGACGTCGGTGGTACTATTGTCATCGGCGATTTGCATATATTTAGTCTGGGTCTGACCACTTCCAGTTCTTAAGCTTTAAGTCATAAGATCTTCCCTCAACTGCAAAATCCGGAGAAGGAGACGGTACAGGCGCTTATTATGCGGCAGCATTTGACAACAGCAATTATGGGCGACAAGTTTCATCGGCTGACATGTCCGCATTACAAACCACAATAATATAGAGCAGCTGTCCTTTCCACCTGGAGCAGCCTCTGTGACTTTTTCCTGTATAACGGTAGACTATTGGCCTGTGATGAAATTTAATATTTATCATCAGCTCGGATGACGGTACTGTCTAGTGGCGGCTACAGGCATTGCATCTGAACTGTATATAACCTGCCAACGGAATAAGAAACTTTTACTATGGGGCAGGAGAAGGCAGTATTCTGCTGTAATAGTGGAAAACGTCCGCAGATTGCTCTTGAGGAAGTAAAGGATCCGGGCTACCGACAAGTCTGCAACCCTGGCAGCATTATTGACTGGCTTATGGTCCCGGATAATATGCCGGAGAATGATAAAGAGAATGACATGAATGAATAAAAAAGAAAGAGAGAGAGATTTTATGAAAAAGGTTATTACTCTGATTATAGCTGTAGCTATGGTTGTGACAAGCATTTCCGCTTCATTTGCCGTAATGAATACCGAAACGGAGCCTGACACGTTACAATTATTCGCTTCTGCCGCCACAGTACCGATTTATCAGGACGAAAGTTACTCCTATGAGGAGCGGGCTGCCGATTTGGTTTCACGCATGACATTGGCAGAATTAGCTTCTCAAGCCGCCGGCTACAATTCCAGCGCAATTCCCAGACTCGGAATTGCAAGCTATATGTGGTGGAATGAAGCGCTGCATGGATATTCACAGGAGGGTTGGTTCGGTATAAAATCTGATGGCGCATCATATCCGTCCAGCTATTCAATGGGAGCATCGTGGGATCCCGACCTATATTATCAGGAGGCCTTGGAGATCGGTGCCGAAATCCGCGAACGCGTCAAAGAGAACAAGTACAATCTTACTTTCTTCTCTCCTACGGTTAATCTTGCTCGTGATCCCAGATGGGGCCGTAATGACGAAAGCTATGGCGAAGATCCCTTCCTGGTAGGGAAAATGGGTGCAGCATTTGTCAACGGAGTTGAGGGTAAAGATCAATACGGCAATTACCTTGTAACCAATGCAAATAACCAAGGTATTAAACAGGCCGTTACCACCATAAAACATTATTCAGCCAACAACACTGAGAAGAACCGTTATACAAGCGGTGCAGACAATGTAACTCTTCGGGAGATGCGTGAGTACTATACCCGTCCCTACAGAATCGTTGTCAATGATGCCGATGTTTCCTCGGTAATGATGGCTTACAGCAGTGTAGACGGTGTTCCTATATCCTACAGCAGTTACTATATGGACACTCTCCTGCGGCAGATCTTCGGTTTTTCGGGTTACATAGTATCCGACTGCGATTCGGTGGCAACTTCATATAACAGGAATGTTCATAATATCAACCCGCATACCGGCAAGCGTTACACGCTGGGAGAGGCTTATGCAAATGCCATGGCGTCCGGCCTGGATCTGCAGTGTAATGCCGGTGAAACCGACGGACTTGGCAGCTATGCTTCGAACATTAAACTTATGCTGAAGGACGCTGCCGGAAATCCTATCGTTACTGATAAGGGTTACTTTACCGAACAACAGTTGGAATACTCTGTGTACCGTCTGATGACCAAGCGAATGCAACTGGGAGAATTCGATAAGGAAAATCCGTATGTGACCCAGGGCGCACAACGTCTTGCAGCAGGATTGGCTGGCGGTTATGTCAACGGTGCGGCAGGTCAGACTGGAGAGCGTATCAAACTGGCTGATGAACTATCCCGAGCCACTGTAGTATTATTAAAAAATGAGAATAAAGCTCTTCCAATAACTTCTGACGAGATCAACAACGTCGATCAATACAAGGTACGTATCATAGGACCCGTTGGCCAGAGCAATTTCCGCGGCGGTTACTCTTCATTTTTAACCAACGAAGCCAATGTGGTTACCATTGAACAGGCCATAAAAACGGCGTTTAATGACCCTGATACATACGATGAAGCCACACGCGGAAAACTGGATATTTCCTACCACTATGGTTTCAATTCTGCGGTAAACAGAAGCAGCTTCACCGGTTTGAGGAGCGAAAATATCAGTCTTAATGATATTGAGGAAAATGTAGATTTGGCAATCGTTGTTGTTGGTCAGGGCAGCGGCGATTCCCGTGAAGACGGCGACCGTACTGATCTGAATCTGGCTCAGGCACAGATTGACCTGATCAAACAGGTAAAAGCCAAGAATCCCAAGAAGCTGATTCTTGTCATGGAAACTTACGGTCCGGTGAACATGGTTGACGATATCGTCAACAACGCCGATGCCATTCTCTGGTCCGGCTTCAACGGCTTCAGAAAAGGTACAGGCTTTGGTGAATCCATTACTGGTAAGAATAATCCCTCTGGCCGCACCAACGCTACCTGGCTGAAGGACATGGTCAATGATACTCCCGGTTTCTTTGATTACAGTCTGTTCCCGTCTGATGGAAAAGGCGGCCGTACCTATATGTACAACGTCGAAGAGACCATTTATCCGTTTGGTTTCGGTTTGAGCTATGCAGACGTTGAGTATGCGCCGGTCGCAGAAGACGGTTCCATACTGGGCGCTGATACTGCTGGCTCCCTGGTTATTGGAACAGACAGTTTCCCAATCACGAAGGACAGCGTCATCAATGTCAATTTCAAAATTACCAATACCAACAATACTGCAGGCAAACAGGTTGCACAAGTATACGCGGTTTCTCCCGGAGCCGGAACTGATCCCACAATTCCGTTGAAGCGTCTGGTGGGCTTTGACAAAGTCTTTATAGATGCCAACGGAAGCGAGATCGTAACCATACCGGTAAAAGTTACTGATTTGGCATTCTTCAATGAAGAGAAGGATTGCTATGAGCTTCCCACAGGTGAGTGGAAGATCTGGGTAGCCCGTTGCAGCGAATTCGGTGAAGATGATCTTTGTGAGAGCTTTACAGTAGAAAATGGAGCAATCCGTGAAGATCCTGTAGTTGTTACCGTAAAGCCTACGCAGTATGGAGACGAAAGCAAAGGCATAAGCGAACGTGTTATCTTCACCCTCACCGATGATCCGTCAAAGAACATCATTTTACCCAATATTGGGGTTACCATGGCTAACGAAAAACTGTACGGAACACGTGTAATCAACAATGTACCCGGCAAGGACATCGGTGTCGATCCGGATGAGGTTAATGCATACACAGCTTCCACCCAGGAAAAATGGACTGTCCCTGACAGCGCAGCCAATGTAAAACGTCTGGATGCCGACAAGACTGCGGATGAGCTTCCCAAAATCGGAACCAAATTTATTCTGCCCGATACTTATAAAGTTACTTACGCGTCCAACCGACCCGCTGTTGTACAGGTAGGAAATGCCGATGCCAATGTGTTTGCCGAAGGACCGATTGTTATGAAGGCCCCCGGTGTGGCAACCATAACAGTTAAAGTTACTGCCCCCAGCGGAGAGGAAGCAACCACTGATTTTGTAGTATGCGTTCAGGGTGAACCTGTTCTCACTGAATTAACATTGGGCGGTAATCCCATAAAAGATTTTGATCCCCATACGCTGCATTACGTCTGCAATGTTCCCGACGGTACGGACCTGTCAAGTGATGCCCTGGCTGTCAAAGCAACCGCTCTTGAGGGATATACGGTTGAATATTCTACTACTGACGATGGTTCGGGTACGATCGGATATCAGCCTGATGCAAGCGGAAATGGCGTAAAACCGGCATCTATACCCGGCAGCGTTTACATCAAGATCTCAGGTGAAGGCATTGCCGACCAGATTTACAGAGTGCAGTTCGATGAAGAAATATCGGCAACTTCCTTTATTAAAGGCATTATTGACGATAACTGGACCATTGTCAATGAGGATGCCTCGTTGTATGAAGCAGTCAAAGGTTATGGTCTGAAACTGCCCACATTGCCGGACAATATCTCAGCTGCCAATACCTTCAAGAATCTCTTCTTAAGACCTGCAGCAGGCGATTGGACAATTGTTACAAAGTTCTACTTCCCTGTCCGTCCCACTCAGGCGACGCAGCAGGTCAGACTGATGGCATGGCAGGATCCCAATAACTTTATTAGTGTTGGCCTGCAATCAGGCTTCAGCTGGTTTGGACCGGGAGGTCTCACAATGAATATGGCACCTACCATCGGCGGAGCTTCCAACGGCAGCATCAGCACAAGCACAGGACTTTCCACAGATCCTGATCCGCTGGTATTCTATATAAAACTACAGCGTGAAGGATTGAAGTTCACCGCATGGTTCTCTACCGACGGTATTAACTATACACGGGTACAGAGTGCCGACGGACGGCGCGCAAGTGAATCCAGCTACCTGCAGGATGTACGTTTGGGTCTGTTTGCCACTAAAGCCAGCCCGACATCACCGACCATCGATACCTATTGTGAATTCATTGATGTAATCGGCCGTAACGGTGAGGTACTCAAGACAGATCAGGATGTGCTTAATGATGCATTCAAGGATGTTGTAGAATATCTTGCAGGGGAAATTCCCAGTGAAGTTTCTTCCGATATTAAGCTTACTGTCCCGTATGACTACACAGTCACCTTTGAAGCCGATGAATGCATTAATCCGAATGGTACCATCAATCTGCCGGAGGAAGATAAATTAGTCAGTGTCAAGATCAAAGTCAGCCATCCGCTGGCAAAGATTGACGGAAGCAGTGAAGTGACTGTATTTGACGGACAGATTCTGGTCAAGGCAACCGGCAGCGAAACTCCAGTTGCTGCTACACTTAAGGCAAGCAGCAGTGTACAGCCGGGAGCCACGTTCAATGTGGGAGTAGCGCTGAATAATGTTACACAGTCGGTTTATGCAGAGGATATTACATTGACATACGATCCCAACATATTTGAATATGTGGGAGCAGAAGGAGCGAGCAGCGATATCCAGATAGTCAGAGAGGACAGTGAAACTGCCGGAAAAGTAAGGATTATAGCAGCAAATATTGGAGGAATATCAGGCGACAGCGTCGATATATTGAATTTAACCTTCAAGGTGTTGCCAGGTGTTGTGAATACAACCCAAACTATTGCAATTACTCAGGCTAAACTTGGCGTAGCTCCTTCGGGAGATGTCCTAGAGGCAACACTGGATGCAAAGAGTATATCAATAGGCGGCGGTACACCATCAGTTGACAAGTCAGCTTTGATTTCGGCTATCAATAATGCTCAAAGCCTGTATGACGCTGCGGTTGTAGGCACACAACCCGGCCAATACTCACAGGAGGCTAAGGATGCTCTGCTTGCGGCAATCAATGCTGCTAAAGCTGTAAGGGATGACTCAAGCGCGACACAATCGCAGGTCAACAACGCCGTAACGGCCCTGAATAGTGCTGTTGAAGCCTTTAAGGCAGCTGTGAATAAGTCTCCTGATGTTAATGACGATGGTGAAACCGATGTAGTAGACCTTGCGATAGTTGCTTACTATTACGGCACGGATTCCTCTTCTGAAGACTGGTCTGAAGCTAAGATCGCAGATATGAACGGAGATAATATTATAGATGTATTAGATCTTGCTTATGTAGCAATCAACATAGTATATTAAGCATTGATGCAGGCTTGGGATAGGTATTAACGACCTATCCCAAGCTTTTTTATTGTCCGATGGTCTTTCCTCCGAAGCAACCGGCTTACCTCCATGAGAAACCTTGCATCCGCCTGCCGGTATCATCCTGAGTGTAGCGTAGCGGAGTCGAAGGATCTTATTAAATAATTGTGCGGGCGCAAGGATATCATTTTGATCGCCTTGCACTCGCCTGAAAAATGTCGCTCGGTATATTGTCAAAGTCAGACTATTGTGATAGTATAGACTATAACAATAGTCTATCTGGAGTGAACGTAATGCAAAAATTATTCGACAGCGAAATAAAAGTTATGGAAATCATATGGGAAAACGAGCCCATCAGCGCTAAACAGATCAGCCTTATTGCAGCGGAGGAAATCGGTTGGAATAAAAACACCACATATACTGTTATCAAGAAACTCGAAAGCAAGGGATATATTAAAAGAGAAGACCCTGGATTTATTTGTTCCTCATTGATTTCCCGTGATGATGTATGCAGGTCCGAAGTAAAAAGTCTTGTAAATAAGCTGTTCGGCGGTTCAAAAAAGGCGCTTTTCTCCGCCTTGCTTGAGGATGAAAAACTTTCTCCCGATGAGCTGGATGAATTGAGAAAGATGATTGAAGAGAGGTGACGGTATGCTGTCTGAAGTATTCTATTGGCTTTTCAATATGAGCATATCGGCATCCATCGTTGGCATCATTATTTTGATGACAGGAAAAATAAGAAAGTTACCGCGCCGCCTTATTCATATATTATGGGCAATTCCTTTTCTCAGGATGTGGATCCCGGCAGGAATGACCAGTAAATACAGTCTTATGACGCTGCTTTCGAAATTTACTACAAGGACGGTGCCGGTTTATGACGGTATATTGGAGTTAACCTATACAAATCATATTATGGCGGCAAAAAGTTATTCACCTGTTACCTATAAGGTGAATTTGCTTGAAGATATTTTCAAAGTTGCCTCTATAGTCTGGATAGTTATAGCTCTTGCCCTTGTGATAATGACTGTGGTCCTTTATGTTATTACAAAAACTGAATTAAATAACTCCACACACTTAAGGGATAATGTATACTTATCTGACAAGATAACCACACCTGCAACATACGGAGTTTTCAGTCCCAGAATCATTATTCCCAAAGGATTGGACTCAGGTGATCTAAAATATATCCTGGCGCACGAATCTGCTCATATAAAACGTAAGGACAATTTATGGCGTATTCTTACAGTTATATCCGCCTGTGTCCACTGGTTCAATCCCTTAGCCTGGCTGTTTTTAAAAAAGTTTTTGGAGGAAATCGAGCTTGCCTGTGATGAGAAAGTCCTGGCAACCTATGGTGAAGATGCGAAAAAGACTTATGCAAAAGCGCTTATAGACTGCGCCGAAAGCAGGAATATTTTTGTCTCGGCATTCGGCGGTGCCAGGATACGGGTACGCATTGACCATATTTTGTCATATAGAAAACTGTCAGCCTTTTCAATAATTTGCTTCACCGCATTTGCAATTGCCGCTGGCTATGTGCTTCTGACAAATGCTTCTTAAAGGAGGGTGGATTATATGAAAAGATTTCTTCGAGCTTTTTTTGCGGCTGTACTGTTTGTGCTTTTTCTGTCCGGCTGCGGGGAAGCACCACATTCTGAATGGAAGGACTTGAAAGAAGTCAGCGGCAGTTTCACTTTAGAGGACGCAAAGAATGAAGGTTATGTCGTGATGGAGGATGGAGATGTTACATTTGGAGAAAATGTATGGAAAGACTTTGTAAAGATTACATCAAAAAAGAAGCCCGCTAAAGTCCGGATTGTCCACTACTATACATTGGGTGATCCGGCGCGTTATGACCCGGAATACTATGAAAGCATAAAAGACGATTACCCGGTACTGTATATCCTGGAACTTGAATATACCGGAGATATATACCGCTTAAGGTACTACGAGGAAGATAAGCTGTATCAGAAGGAATTCAAATACCTGATGAAGTACGAGGGAGAAGCAGAAACCAAAGATGCCATCTATACTTCGTATGTAAGATATGTATTGGTTAACGATGACAATGTAACTTGGGACGATATTATGCGTGGATTGCTAAGCTCCCGATTTGGTGATTATATACCCCATTATTCAATATATACTGATTTAAACTACAAGGACGGTTATTCTGGTTGAAAACAGAACCAAAACAGGAGAGTCAGAAGAATTGTTGTTGTGGTAAAGACTTACGATTCATATTTGTCATTCCGGATGTCAGTGAAGACCCTTCACTGCGCTACGCTTCGTTCAGGATGACAATAATGGGTGGGGAAAAGATTTCTCGTTAAGATATTCCGTTTTGTTCGATGGTAATACCATCATTTATAAACTATAGGGAAGTGATATATATGACCACATTTAAAAAGTTCTATCTGTGCTCTGTTATTGGTGTACTTATGGCATCATTTTACCCTTTGTACATGGGGGTGAGAATTGTAAAAGATATGGTGCAAAACGGAACGGTCTTAGCAGAAAACTATCCTAAATACATAATTCCTTATACGCCCATAAGTCTGGCAATTATATTGGCTGTTTTGATTTTACCGGTTTTGGTGAAATATATTCCGAAATCAGCTTTACCGGTGGCATCGTTAATATCTCTGGCTGTATTTTTTACATCAGAATTACTGCTGGAAAACAAAGTCATCGTAACATCCACTGTAACCACAAAACTTGAGAGCTGGCAAATGTTTATGTGTTATGTGCCGCCGGAAAATACCAGAACAAGGACATGGCGGGCCGTTGATGTACTGATAGGCGAGTATAGTCCCGCATTTAAAATTCATTTTTACGTTATCTCAGTTATTTTGATCCTTGCTGTATTAAACTGTTTTTACGGATTTGCCAATATGATCGTTACAAAAAACAAAAGCAGGAAAAAAGCTTTGGTGATACAATCCATATCTGCAGCTATGTTTCTTGGCCTTTGCATTTTAGCCTGTTTTACCGCGTTCTTCAGGAACGGGGAAATCATCGTATCAGCTGTTTCGGCGGTACTTATGAGTTTATTCTTCACAGTGTTCGGAGTTACGACCGGAGTATATGCCGGTTCATTTCTTCTTGAAAAACAGAAATCGCTTTCAGTTTTGCTGCCGTCAATTGTTGCCTCAGTTTTCACAATTATAATGTATATCGGTGAGATGATTCTGCTGAGCGGCCATTTGTATCGTTTCGGTTCCGGTTTTTTATTTGACGGAATAGCAGGCATTGTCCTTGCTCCCATAGATATACTGGTTATCGCAATATCAGGTTGTATTACTGCAGTCCTATGTTATACTTTCAGCAAAACCGGCAAAGGCTGAACTAACTTCCCTATTGCTTTTCAATTATTTTGTAAAACTAATCCCCATATTACCTGTTTTTAGAATTGAACTAACTTTTTTAAAGTATGTTGAAAATTAATATATAATTTGTAAATATTTAATATTACATAAAAATATTGTATAATATTTTTACATATTGTATTATTATTTACAACGTGGATAATTGTTCCAGAATTATGTCAGAAGAACAGTATCTTAATATTGCTGTTTTTTACTTACCTTGATTGAAAGTCAAGTCCAAATTAGTGTGTAAATTACCTCGGTCATCAAACGGTAGCTA
>ERZ773359.3851-NODE-3851-length-16561-cov-8.491518_pt1 | contig 16561 bp, 18 predicted proteins | sample MGYA00374955_ERZ773359 | MGnify/ENA primary metagenome ERZ773359 (study PRJEB29098, sample SAMN04486028) | biogas fermenter metagenome | study: EMG produced TPA metagenomics assembly of the Biogas fermentation microbial communities from Germany - Plant 4 DNA1... | reverse complement strand
AATGTTGAAGGCCGGCGCATTGTCGAATACTATGGCATAGTCGCCGGAGAGACAATTATGGGTGCAAACCTGCTCCGCGACTTCATGGCCAGCATCACAGATGTGATTGGTGGACGCAGCGCAGCCTATGAAGAGAAGTTAGTCGAAGCTAGAGAGATAGCAATTCGCGAGATGTGTGCGAGAGCATCACGACTGGGAGCTAATGCTGTCGTCGGCGTCGACGTAGACTATGAAGTGTTGGGCTCTAGCAATGGGATGCTGATGGTTTCGGTATCTGGGACTGCAGTCAGATTAGAGTAGAAAGAACGGTGCTGTTTCGAAACGAGACAAGCACCGTTCTTCTTCAATTCCTCCCGCTACCGTACGTAAAGGCTCAAGGAGGAACTATTCAGATATTTAGAGAACTTAATTCGTAATTCAGTCGGACTGTGAGAGAGGAGGATTAACATGCACAACAAGATCAAAGAGTACTTCAACGTGCGTAAGTCCGATTCGCAGAAGTATTATCTAGAGAACCTACTAGATTGGAGTCTTAACAAGCTGAAGACCAAGCTTCGAGAATCCCGAAGAGAAGGGCAAGTCGGAACATACAAAATCCTCTACCAAACAGTGGGTAACTCCCCCGTTCCACTAGTCTTGTCCATCCTGGCTTTGGAGCCGGAAAAGGTTATATTCCTTGTAACCGACGAAAGCCGCACATGGCTGGATGTCATTATAGAACACACCAAGCTCAGGCCAAGCCAATATGAAACTAGATATATCAACTTCAGCTCAATGGTGGACATCTATGAAGTGATAAAAAGAGAGGTCAGTGATAACGACGCCCCCAACGCCGCCATTGATATTACCGGGGGAACCAAGGTCATGAGCAGTGGTGCTGCGTTGGCTGGAGCTTACCTAAACATCGATGTGCTTTACCTCGAAAGCGTCATTGAACCCTCCAGAGATCGTCCAACTCCGGGCAGAGAAAATCTGATCCGAATTGACAATCCCTTTACCGTGTTTGGAGACCGGAAACTCAATCGAGCCAGAGACCTGTTCGCTCGATTTGATTTCATAGGAGCGGTAGAAATCCTCGGTCCAGCCAGAGTACAGGTTAGGGAACCACAAATATTCCATCTCTATTACCATCTGGCACTGGCGTACGCAGCCTGGGATGACTTCAACTTCGACACAGCATACAAGGAGTTAAGAAATGCCATAAAGACTTTGGAACAATACCACATCCATTTGGAATGGCGCCCACATCTTAAAGAGCAACTGCGCATCTTGTCACTGCTAGAAAACATGGAGAACACACCAGATTTCGAACTCTACCAAAACCCAGAAAAGGCCTGGGCGTTGATTGGCTCATGCTATGCCAATGCGCGCCGGCGCGGCAAGCAAAGACGCTACGACTTTGCCGTTTTGCTTCTCTACAGGGTGCTGGAGATGCTCTCGCAAATGCGATTGGCCAGCTGGAAGCTTGACTCTAGACACCCGAGCTACTCTGAACTTGCCATATCAAGAGATGAATTGACTACTCGCTTTAAAGAAATACAAAGGAACTTGTATAGAAAGAACTACAGAGAACAAGAACTCCCCCAAGAAATTTCTCTGATGCAGGGCCTCGCTCTCCTGAAGGCCCTCGAAGACCCATGGGCCGATTCTCTAGACCTAGAGAGGGTTAAGGATAACATCGACCAAAGGAACAGCAGTATACTTGCGCATGGGACAAAGGTGGTTACCAAGAGAGGACATGACGGAATGCTCAAATTAGTACAGCAGGCTCTTGAAGAAGCTTGGAAGATTTGGCCGGCAGCTGAGATGGAGTGGAATGCGTACCGCTCACAGTTTAGATTCGTCGTAGGTGAGACACGAATTGAGGCATAAAATGGGGTGAACAAAATGGAGAGAAAGCTTGTAGTAAGTACGGTTGGGACTAGTCTCTTAACGAATCTGGACCCAGCTCACCGAAGCACTCTGAACCGGCTGGCAAACCACCAAGAAGAAGAGTTGGAACCAGTAGATAGAGCCCTAATAGACAACCTCGCCCACAGAGCACAAGCGGCTTTAGGCGCGTCCTGTGACGAAACAACTGCCAGCTTCAGCGCCGAACTGAATGGGATTTATAACGTATACAAAGGCGATTGGGGAAGGGTTGGCCCTGCGGACATGCACGTCCTGGTGGGCACAGATACGTATCAGGGAAGAATCTCTGCGGGCATCTTAAGAGATTGGTGGCAAAGCGCCTTCGGAGCACCGGCTGTGGAGATTATTCCCAAAGGTTTATCTGCCAAGAGCTCTGGCGCTTTTCAGAAGGGAATATCAGAACTTGCGGTAAAGCTGATTGAGCTCATTACCGAATGCAGTGGGCAAGGGTATACTGTGATTTTCAACCTTGTGGGTGGTTTCAAGTCGCTGCACGGTTTCATGACAGCATTCGGCATGTTTTATGCTGATAAAACCATCTACATATTTGAAGGGGAGCCGCGCAGGGCAATTATCATCCCCAAGCTCCCCATTACTATAGATCAGGATAAGATAATGCAGTGTTCAGCCCAATTCGCCATCCTAGAACAGGACGTTATTCCAAAGAAGTATGTTCCAGACGTGGACCCCATTTTTATGGAAACAGAAGGTTCCAACTGTATGTTGTCTGCGTGGGGCCAGCTGGTGTGGCAGCAGATCAAGAACACTGCTTTCGCTGGGTCACTGCTGGAATTTCCGCTGATCGAATACAGTTCTGATTTCCGTAAGGACTACGAAGCTCGAACTGATGCAGGTGCACGATACCAGCTTCAGAATGCCATTGCGAAAGCCAGCTCGATCTTAGCAGCAGACCGCAGTCCCTTAACGACAATGCGGAACAACAGCCTGAAGTATGATCGTTTTGAAGGCAGTTATATGTATAACGGGCTTCCCCTCGACCATTTTCGGATAAGCGATTCGGAGCGCATTGCCTGCGTCTGGTTGGAAAATAAGAATACCCTTGTGCTCCTCCGCTGGTACACAAAGAACATGCAGAATGAAGTGTTGAAATCATTCAAGAAATGAGCCTCAAAAAAGAGTAAGCTGCCCCGGGGTTTCCTCTTTGTAAAGCTCCAAGAAAGAAGACTGATGCCGCAGGGTTGCTGGATCAACGCCATTTGAGACCAGACTCTTATAAAAGGCCGCAGTCCTCGCTTGGCAGTTTAGAGATTTAGCCGGGTTGAATTCAATGTCGGAAAAGGCATCATACTCCATGATTGCTGCAGCAAGTGAAGGCTCAGCGAGGAGAGCTTGGATGTACAACCAATCATAAAAGGCTGTCGTGGGCTGCAGAGGCCACCACTGGTCAACCCAGATGAATGCTTCTAAGTGTCCCGAACTTCGCAGGCGCTGATCGGTCTTCGCTTCTCGGGCTGACTTAAGATATAGATCTTGATACGGGCCACCACCACTGAACTTCTTGCTTCCTTGAAATGCCGATTCTACAGAAATGCGTTTGTTGGTGCCTGGCAGCTGCACAGTAAGTGCAAAAGCACTTAACTTCTGACCAATAGGATCTGGAGACCGCCGTGAAATCTCCAAGACACGGCGGTCTTTTCCATACAGCTCCCTAAAGGAGCTGTGCAGAGCGTTAATAGACGCTTGTTTTTGTTTTATCGAGAACCCAGGATGCCATGTCAACTGTACCGGAACGGCGTCGACCCAACCACTTGTTGGTTCGACGGGTACAAATATGGGTCTTTCTGCCATAGTAACGCCCTTTCTCTTAAGATTATCACAGTATGGCGTCGCGCCGATTAAGGAAGAAGTGGTACCGAGGACTCCTACGGTCTATGATCTCGAGAAAGTAATCCTGTGAAATTGGTTTATAGGCTTTGACCTCGGCCTGCAGATCCGTTGTGCACCAGCTGTGCAGCCCCATGGCCCGCCGGCTACCGTTCTGTGGCTCGGCAAACACGGCATTAAAGGCATCGGTTGTTTTTAGATCGTCGAGATTGATCCCGCGATACATGGCACAGGCAGCGTTATGGGCAAAAAACGCACAGTCATTCTTCCACAGCACATCTGGGGAGACCAGTATAAAAGCCCAGCAGTCATGTCCGTACTCCATCCGCTTATGATAGAGCATACTCGAGTTGGGATACATGACAGACAGGCAGATCCCGCTGGTCCCGTCATAACGATTTGGATCCAGAGCGATATGTGGGATACCAAGCTTGATCAGCACGTTCCGGGGCAGAAGGCCCAACCTCTTAATGCTTGGCAGATTATCTACATGAGTAAAATGAACCAGGTAGTCGATGCCCCGATCCTTAACCTGCTGCTGCAGGTACGAGATCAAATCGCCGCTTTTGCCATATTGGATGTCCAGAAACCGAACCCAAGAGTGTTGGAGTTTCCGGACTCCTCCACGACCTGCATTCTTGGCAGCCAGCACTATTGGATCGTCACTGCCCACCACGCGGCAGCGGATCGTCGGGCACCTGATCCGCATCTACCAAGAAGGTCATTGGCTCGCACCAATCTTCACCATCGAGACTGTACTGCACCACAAATCGGACGACAGAAGTCAGCCAGAATAAACCCTCCCTCTTTCGAGCTGATGGATTCATTATAGAGTCGACTCAGAATTCAAACGAATCACGATTAACGTGAAGCAAGTTTACTCCCGATAACGCTCCAAACTTTCTCTAGCAATATGTACAACCCGTTCGCGCAGACGGTGGGGGCTGACTACCGTACAGACAGGGCCTAAAGACAGAAGCTTCCGCAGTAATCTCTCTTCATCGAAGCTGTAATATTTCACCGTAACCGAATAATAACCGTCCTCTGGTACTGCTTCCTTAGCAAACGGTGCCAGGGCATAAAATGTCCTTTCCAGGCCAGAGCGCCCGAAGGTAATACGCAGCTGTACGGTCCGTTCACGCCTTGTCAAAGCCTTATGGAAGATCCGCATAATCTGGGTTCGATCAAACATCTCATCGAGAACCGTCAAGCTCGAAATCCGGCTGAGTTTCGCCTTATGCAGCTGGGTATCATCGAGGGTTATATGTAGAAGATACAAGCTGTCCATTTGCGGATCATACTCGAGCTTGACGGGAGCGGTCTTCTTGTCCACGAGCAGATCTCCCGCATTGGTCTTGTAGTTCATCATGATCGGCCGCGACTGATCGATGGCGGCGAAGATGGTACGCACATGAGAACGTTCAACAGCGCTTATTCGCCGTTTACTATTGTGGAAAGGCCGATCATAGAGAAGTTCAGTCAAGGAGCGATGATCGGCTGGTAGAATGTTCAGGAGCTTCTCTTTAATATTTGGATCGAGGAACCAATCAATCCGCGGGTCACTAAGGATCCAGTTCAACCACTCGATTTCCACATCCTGAGGTCGCACCGGAATCTGCTCCTCCAAAAGCGGCAGATACTCTCCTGAAGGAGTAGGATGCTGAAACAGGGAAAGCTGCCCCTTCCCAGGCAGCAATTCGTCTACGAAACTCAGGTCATCCTCGCCCTGCAGGCGGAAGTACTTTCGCAAGTCATTCAGACTGATGCCGTCCAACTCTGCGTTAAGCTCCTGGACCAGTTCCTGCACCCACTCCAGTCTTTGATTACGCAATTTGTTAAAGAGCTCCATAGTTTCGCAGCACCTCCTGCCATCCAGACTGGAGTTCTGTTTCTAGGCTATGATCACCGCCAGGAAGCACCCTTATGGCAGGCCCAAACATCCGGAGATGTGGTAGAAGCTCTCTAGGATCGGCGGTGTGGATAGTGAGCTCACACTCGTGGTCAGAGTCCACTATTCCCGATGCCCGTGTCCTCATTTTTCGGAGCAGAGCTTCGAGGAAAGGAGTGAGGGCCGTCTTATCGACAATCAACCTAACCTCTTTTGTGCTCTGCCTACCAAAACCCACCAGCCAGCTCGATGTGGGCAGACTATCTATAACCTTCTCCACATCACTGTCACATACATCGGAACACTTCTGCTCAAAGATGACATCCTCGAGCATGTCCAGGCGCAGCGGGGGCAGAACCCGGCACCTTTTTCTACGGCGACCGCATCCGATCACGTACCAGCGGCCGTTGGTCGTATCCAAGAAAAACCGCACAGGTAGGAGACGGATGGGCCGGCGCTTCCCAGTACTCCCATTGTGGACTGCCAGCACAAAGACCTTTTCTCGCTGGGCCTGAATCAACTTCCAAAGAAGGTTTTCATCCAATACTGCATATAAGGGAATATACCTAGATACAAGCGGAACATCCGCAGGCTCAGCAGCACGACGCTCCCAGCGCAAGTATCTTCGCAGTGTCCGTGCCAGGAAGTAACCTGGAACCGAAGGATTTACCATCCGAGCCATACACTGCACTGCAGTCAAAAGCTCCCTCACTTCCCTATCATTCAGCCCAGCCCCGCCTTCGCCAAAAGGATCAGGGCTCAAGCGATAGACGGTTTTCCGCCCACTCTGAAAGCGCTGCCAAATGCCCCGGTCTACCAGCTCATTCGCGTGCAGACGGATGGTATTGGCGGAGACAAGTTCTTCTCCGAACTGTTCATCATCGGTTAGGGACGCCCAGATCTCCTCTTGTAGTTCCTGGAGAGAAAGAGTTTCTCGTGAAGCCATAATCTGCTGCATGATGATCTGCAGGCAGATTTCCCGAACAGTTATAGTGTGGCTGTGATAAAGGTACCAGAGATAATTACCGCTGCGCTGGAAAGGCCGGATGTGATACTGCTGGGCATGCGCTTTCCCCCTGCGGGCAGTGCGTATCTGCCGGCCGTTAAAAGCGCGCAAGCGACGCAGTGCTTCATCGTATCGGCGAGCCTTTATTCTGCGCTGTTCCAGTTCTGAACGAGTGTGACAGCCATAGAGGCTTAGTTCTCGCGCAACATCTCGTACAGTATCAAGTGTGGCGAGAAACCTACTCCAGCGGGCCATAAGCCTTCCCTCCGCAACACGGTAGTTATCTCTCAGTTTCTCGCCACTATCTACCTTTTCCTGCCAAAACGATGCTAGGTGAGGCTCTTCAAATGGACGATCTCAGTGTGGACTTCCCAGTTCCACAGTACCGGGAGAGTTAGTACGTAGGATGGTTGATTATAGACTTCAGTAACAGGGGTACCCATCAAGAGTAGGTTAAAGCGAAGGGCAGTAAAATCACAGACAATTGCTGTCTTTGTACGAGGATAAAGATAGACCAGGACGCTGGCATCCCAGTTTTGGCAGACGAACGTCTGCGGAAGAATCAGCCAATGACCAGAGCCCGGGCTACCGTAATAGAGCGGTTTACCTCCTATCTTGTATACTGCATTATCGAGTTCGGGACAGCTGTTCGCAATTTCAGACCAATCACACTGACGCACAAACCGACCTCCTAAAAGATGTCTAGGGAACGACGAAGCCTGGAATTCCAGGTTCAGGCCAATCAGTTACTGACGAAGAAAAGGAAACAGCTGCAGACGGAACCCTCCATTTGTCTAAGTTAGCATAGGGAATCAGGAAAAGCTGCTCATGATTGCGGCAGACTGAGCGCTGGGGCTCCAAGCGGACTGCAACCCGAAGCGCGCTGAGGTTAGCCACAAGGACCAGGTGAAGTGGCACGATGATTTCTACAAACAGAGTGCTGTCGTCATGATCCAGGTGACGTGCCGGGACAGCAAGATAAGGAGTTAAGCTGTGCGTAATACGATACACTGCCCGGAAGTTGTCCACACCATAAGTCCGGGCATAGACCAACAGAGCTTGACGTACCGGAAGAGAATCACGAATCCAGGACTGCCAGGCTTTTTTCCCTATAAAAAACACCCCCTTAGGGGGAATCATACACCAAGGCTAACCCGTGATCTAACTACGAAGAACGTGAAGAAAGCATAACGCCCGGCTAAGGCCGAGCGTTCCTACCAGCGTATTCCTGCCAGGTGCGGAGTTTTGTCTGGGGATTCCTGTTGAACCAATTCCGATCGGGAAAACGAATTTCACGCGTGTCGTTGGGATCCCAACGCATCAAGGCTCTGAGAGCCTGCATTGTCTCTGAATTATCGTTAATGTACTGCTCCTTATATCGCCCGATTTCCTCCATTACCTCTTCCTTTGCAGCTTGTGTCCGGAAACGATTTTCTCCCCTTCTCAGATCCCAATCTACAATCCTGACCACAGAGCTGCCCGCACCTAGAGCCTTGCAGCCACCAACTTTGTGGGCCATACCTGGTTCCAACTCGAGCACATAGAGTAAGAGCCCAAGGTCATCAGAAGACAGGTTCTCAACCGTAACAGAAAAGCGGAACCTAGAGCCTGCCGGAGCGTATTCCACCGTTTCTTCTCGTGCGTTTCCATGTGGGTACGCTGCTGGTTTGGTTCGGCGAGGCTGGTGATGGTACAACTTATGCCATCGCAGCCTCGTATCCGTAGGGTAAAAGGCCTTGTGCTGTGGGTCTGGCCTGCCAAATCGGACCTTAATCCTTTCCCATTGAGTTGGATCGACAGGGGATTCGATCAGCACAGCATCGCTTATTGAAACATGTCCCGCATGAACCCCACGGCCGAGATACCCGAATATACGGCATGCAGCGCACAAGCTACTGCTGCTTCTGCATCGATTATCCCTGTTTACAATGGGACAGCCATGACCCACAATCTCTGCCACCGATCGGAATACACCTTTTAGGCTTGTCCCAGGAATAACGGGCAAGTTATTGGCACTCCGTTTGCGAGTAAACCGTTCTTGGCCAGTAACGAGACTGCTCAGGGCTTCTAGTTCACAGTCAATGGTCCCCAACCAACCGTTAAAGAGATGATGGCCCTGGGGCTTGCGGCGGGGCAGCTGCCCTGGTCTTCTGGGGACGAAGCGATATGGGTTCCAGAACTCATTATACTGCGGCATCCGATCCCTCCTCTGACCACGGCCCCAGCTCACAATAGCGCTGGAAGAGCACTTGATTAGTCACCGGATCATGCAGCGTGTAACCACGGAGTTCGATAAAACGCCCTTTAGTAGGGTATTTGAGATGGTGGGGAATTCGCTGTTCGATCCAGGCCGAAAATCCGCTGGTCCACTCACCCCACAAGCGGTGAGTAAATGGCCGAACCTGCAGCCCCTGGAGTTCATCACTTGCATCAGTGAGTCTATCCAGACTTGTCCAGAGCTCACTCCCAAGGAAAACTAGCCGGAAATCCTCAGGACCCACTTTCCGCCAGCGCAGTTCTCCCTGTGGTGCAAAGAGGCGTCCTCGGGCTCCAGGGATCAGCGTAATCTCGGCGGCAGGTGTTAACTGCCAGGCTGCCTCATCCTCCACCCAAGCCCAAGCGGGTTCAGGGATGTGCAGTGCTTCCCAAAAGCTAGGCCAACCCTCGATGCTGAGAGTCCCCCAGCGCAGGATGCTATCCATCAGCGGACCCCCCTCTTAATCTGAGTGAGCCAGTCTGGCTTATAACCCTGTTCTACAAAATCAATGAACGCTTTGGCAAGCACGGGCGAAAACTCATGATAGCGGTCGGTGATGTTGTAAACGTGTTGGAGACCTCTTACCTGCGGCTCCCCGAGACTCGGCGTTCTGTACTCCGCCAGGTGGAAACCATAGCTTCTGCGTTCCTCAGGTGTACACAGTTCACCGATGCCGCACAACTCTTCCTGAGGTTTTACGTAGCTCACCTTGTAATTTACCAGATTGCCCTTAACTCGTCCAAGTCCGCGGCTCTTGCCAGACCCAATACGGATCAGGCCCTGGCTGAGATCCTCGATCAAGATGTGTACGATGCCCAACTGCCAGAACTCGAAGTTACGCAGGGTCAGCGTGGTACGAAATGTGCCTGCAGTGATAACAAGCATATTGAACTTCGCGCCACGTACAGCGCCCCCCGTAAAGCGGTCGATGGCAACGCCGTCCCTTTCCTCGACAATCGGTTTGGGGCCTACTGGCAGGGCATCAGATGGGCTGAGCCGGCCGCCAAATGAGAGAGACCCAAATGTTCGGCATGTGGGGCAGGATAGGCGATAGGCTTCAGCCTTTTGCTTTGGGCGTAATGCTGTACTACAGCTTTGGTGAAGATCGTTCAACGAATCAGCATCTTGGCTTCTTCTAATGTAGGGGGCACATACGCTGTTAGGCTTCAGAGTTCTGATCAACTTCTCCGTATGTGAACGGAAAGCCCCCTTAAGGGATGAACCAGGAATGAAGTACTCTCGTTCGCCACTGCGCATGCTTACTACAGGAACCATATCGGGTCCATCGATTGTAGGCTGTCCGGATTTAACCAGGATAGGATCAAGGCACTCCAGATCGATTGTAACTTCGGCGTGACAGAGCCAACGTTTAAGCAATGGAACCCACCTCCCGCAGCCGTTCATCGACATACATCTGGAACAAAGCTTCCCAATCACTAATGGGCTGCATCTCCTGATGCAGGAGATAGCCAAGTTTCTCTTCAGGCTTGGTCAAGTCTACCTGCCACGCCTCGACCGACTCGATCCGCATCCTACCTAAGCCGCGGGAAGTACCGCCTCCTAAAAGCAGGTTTTCTCGCCAGTATAAGAGAGAAGCCCCTATCAAGGCTAGTTCTGCTTCATCCAGATCGGACAGCTCCATGCTAAACTGGAACTGGGCACCTGGAGGGATCACATCGTAGTCAAATCTCAGCCCCCTAACAGTTGTTTCCGAATCTCGATCGATAACGACACCATCGCGGGCTTGAATGATGCCCTCCCATTTGATCACTGATCCATCAGAGATGGACAGGCGGCTGGCCATTACCGGTGAACCAAAAATTCGGCAGACATCGCAGGTAACGCTCTCAATCAACGCACGTTTCTTATTTGGGTTCGCTTCGCTGCGGATATCTTCGAGGCGATCTTTATTCTCCTTAGCCCATTCGCCATCGGTACAGCAGTCCACATCAGTAGGCGAAGTCCCCAGTAAGCATGCAGTCAACCCTAAGTGAGGGGCTAGCCGTTCAGCTGTGGACCTAAGTTTCCCCTTCAAACTTGAACCAGGTAGGAAAGGTTCTCCTAGGGGAGTTGTGACAACACCAGAATCAGTCACTACGCCTGGCCTTCCCGAACCAATGTGCAGAGCAGTGGTATTAGTCACAACGATATTCAACCGCATGATATGCATCAGTTTTCACCTCCAGACAAGCCCATCTCAAAGCAGGCTAGACGGTAAAGATAGTGGCTAACAATATGGCGGGCGTAGATCGGGTAATATCGAGCCATAAGCTGCTTGCGCTTGTCCCGGTCTTGCTCGGGGCCGTTTTCAGCTCGAAACATAGATTCGGACGCAGAAGACAGCTGGCTTTCCACAAACTTCGCTAGTTGTCCGTGGCGAAAGTCTTGTTCAAGAGCCCCGTACCAAGCTCTTAGACTCGCTTTGCCTGATTTTTCAGCTCGCAGCCTTTGCTGACGTACAAACTCGTCCATAACCCGTTCTGGCGAGTAGTTTCTGGCATAGGCTAAAAAGCTGTACATCTGGCTTGTTGCCGGGAGATACCTTATTTGACCGCGGTAACCATCAAAAAACCGTTCCACCAGACGACACGCCAGTCTGTAGAGCACGGCATCTTCTTGTGGGGTGAGCATGTTCATTCCTCCTGCAGTGCCCGCTGATAAAGGTACTCAGCCATGATCTGCCTAATCCATCCCCGAGCCAAATACAACGCCAGATTGTATGGATCACTCTCAGGATAAGACTCAGCAAGTTCATGGGCCTTATCTAAAAGGGCATCCAGATCGTTGAGGAGCAGGGTGCCCAGCAGCGCCCCGTTGATCGTACGGGTCCAGTACCGAGTCGACTTCCTATCAGGACGTGTGTCTGGCTCCGCTTCCTTGCCCATCTGGTTCTTAATGTAGTCCGCAATGTCATAAAACCGCGGTGCGGTAACCACAATGTTCTGGAGGTTTCGCATCTGGGACATGCCCGTGCTCTCTCGTCCTCCAAAGACCTCGTAAAGCATTTCCCCTCTGCCTCGGCTCTTCGGCCACTGTTCATCGAGAAAGCGATCCATTTCGGCATATACATCTATCTGCCTGGCCAGCATCTCATCTCACCTCCGAAAATGCAGCATGGAATGGACTACTAATCGACAGCCGTCCAAATCCCTCACCGCGCCGTAGACCCATACCCTCTAATTCGAGAATGTACAGCTCATGTATCAAAGCGGCTAGATCGGTATCATCTCCCTGGAATGAATAGCAGAATACCGAACCGCGCCCAGTGGCGATATCCTGTTCCTTGGGCAATCCATGAGCACTGTTCCAGCCTTTGATCAGCTGAGATTGACTCGCACCTGTGATGAAGCGCAGAGTCCCGCGGCCGAAACTCTTTTGTGCTCCAGGATGGCACTTCGGCAGCCACGAAACAGCATCAGCCGGATCTGTGGAAGGCCGCAAGAAACGGTCAACTATAATAGTTTCACTGTCAAGGGTGAGAGTGAAGTAGAAATCCTCTTTATTATCGGAAATCCTTATTCGCAGCTCCTCGTTCCAAGAGAGCCAGGCATTCTGCCGTTCTTCCTCCGCCGGAATCTGCTCTTCTTCCCATGTTAGCCGTAACAAACCACGCCCCCGCGTTTTCTCTGCGCCGCAGTAGACTCTTTCCGCCAAGAGCGGTTCTAGATCGTCATCTAAGACGTACACAACTCCATAGAGCTTTTCCCCTGGCTCAAGGGTATGGAGAGTATACAGTACGCCGTCAGCAGAAGTCCTGCTTACACGGTCAATCCCCACATGTGTTTCTAGAACAGTAAATGGTTTCTGCTGCGTGTTTTCGCTGTAAAAGCCGTGTAGTCCCTTGAGGTCCTGGCCGCACACAGGGCAGCTGTTAGGACGCGGTGCATCAGCAATCTTAGACCAGAGAAGATCGATAACGCCATGGGGCCCAGAAGAACCTCCTCGACGGAAACCTGGATTACGTTTGCAGGAGAGTGAAGTTAGCGGAAGAACGGAATGCCCGGGATAGAGAGGTGCAGCGAGCAGCCTTTCCTTCACAAAGGCGCGTTGGAAAAGCTCATCCTTGTTGGGATCTGGGAACCCATTGGAGCGTAAATACTGATATGCCAGAGCCCCTCGAAATGAAGAGCCTGTTATAAAACCTTCAACGGGAATAACTACCGGCGAAAGGGCAAGTGCAGTTACACGAAATCGCTTCATTTTGCACCCCCATCCCAGTTTTCAATCAATGCTAGAACTTCTGGATTACGCCAAATTTCCTCTTCCACTGGCTGGTCATTATAGGTTACTGACATGATGCGTGTGCTGACCTGGCCCCACCCAATGGAGCGCTTTCCTCCAAGCTGTTTGAGCGATTGGAGCCCCAGTAGCAATAGAGCATATTCTGAAGGAAACCCTGACTCAGCCATTAGATCCTCCGCATGATGAAACGCCTCAATACTCCCCACCAAAGTACCGCCCAACACGGTCTCTATATGAAAGAGATGTTTTGGCTTTGCAGTACCGGTGAGACGATCCAGGCTCACTCCGGTGCGGGGCTGGCGGTTGAGTTGGTCATGGTACTCGCCCTGCCACACTGCGTCACTGACAAATAGGCACTCACCCGCGAACCTGCTGCCGAACAAGCGATTGACGATATAACCACTAGATTTATGTGGAGTAAAGGCGGGCAGCGATCCGGGGCCGTCGTCGTGGGGGTCAATAACATCCAAGCCCAGCAGAACAGCTATGTCCTCACAAGCTGTACGAAGCCTGCCTTTCACAGTTGATCCGGGAATAACAGGGCGATACTCCACCTTTCCATTATCCAGCGGAATCCGCTGCAGGATTACGGCACTGTCCACTAAGCCCCGATCTTGGCCAGAGCCGATATGCCAAGGGCCTTCAAAGTGCATTTCGTATTTGACAATCAGTTTATGCACTGTTATCACCCCTAAGTGGCCTTTCGGGCAATAAATCATAGAACTCCACAAGTTCTGAAAGAATAGTGTCACCTTCAGGAGACCAGGGTAATGGCGAGAAGCAGTTGGCCATCTCCATTGCTGTGCGCAAGGCTTTACGTGCCTTGTCCTTGTTGCGGGCCCAGATCTCCCTGGCGATCATCTCAGCCTGAGCCGGTGTAGAGAACAAGGACTCATACAAGGCATTAAGCTGAGAGGTGGGATAGTTCGCATTTTTCAGGTGGGCTGCTACTCGTGTCAGTATTTCTAGGTCTTCGAGCGTATAAGGACGCCTCGTAGGTTTGTAGTGCCCTTCTGTGCCTAGATGGCCATAATGGGACCTCGCACACTCGATATCTACGTGTGATGTGGTCTGTGCCAGGTGGAAATCAATACACGAGGGTGGATCGTCAGGATTGATGTTGGTTCCCCTAACCTTGGCAGAAGCCAGAAGCTGCTGGGCAGCATCGATCAAGTACTCAAAAGGATGACTGTGCCTGCTTATCGCAACACCGAAGGAAAGGGTGAGCTTGGTACCCATACCATTTCGCTTGAGGAAGTCGCCTAAATACTCATGGGTTAGCTCTTCATAGGTCCTGCCGATCTTATAGGCTATCTGCAACCCCTTGTCTGCAGGAACCACAACGACGAGGTCATCCCCGCCGAGGAGCAAAATGCTCGCGGAAATCTCAGCGCTTCGCTCATTACCCGTCACGAGGTCTTCTAGAGCTGTGTAACAGGCTTCTCTGACTGCTTTGTCTACTGCTTCGGAAAACGTTCTGTAATCTTCAGGTGTGGTGATCTGACGGATGCGCCTCCCCATTGCGTTACCGTCGGCATAAATGAGTGCTATACGATCAGCGATATCAGGGAGCTTCTGGGGCCGAGATACTTTGTATCCCAGGAAGTCTTCGAACTGGTACCACAGGCCAAAACGGGTATCATCGTGTCCATGGCGAATAGCGTGTGCAGTGCGCCGCTTCGTGGCACAGATGGAACACAGCCAAATGCTCTCTGGAATGCGATACAGTTGACTGACGGGCCGAGAATGGCAGGCCTCACAAAGCTTGACCAAAGGGAGAAAAGACTCTGCACTGAGTGGTGCACTCAGATCGCGTTTCGCTCGGAGCTTGGCAAAGGCTGCCTGCACAACAGCATTGTAGCTACCCTCATAGGGCACTGCAGCCCAGGCCAGAGCAGCACCACCGTTCGTTGCCTCGCTGTACAGCCCTTCCGCCCGCCGGAGCATTTCTTCTGCTTCAGCTATTGTACTGTCACGAAAGATGAACTGCCCACTGCCCCCATTGGCATACACTGTCTGGACATCTGTCTCGGCAAGCAGCTTAGGGAGTTCAATGCGGTTGAGACGATCAAGAAGAGCACTTGCTCCTTCGATGTCTACCAGGTGAGGAGTCTCGAAGACGTACTTTTTGATGGAAGGGGTATCGACGACTGCTAGGACATCCATGCAAGCAAACACCCCGCTTTCTAAGTAAAAATATAAAATCCGAAGAATTAGTTACGCACCGACACGTGCTTAATATTAATTTCGCATTTCTATGCGTTAAGTGGAATTTCCTTCATTTTGAGACAATTATTGCCATAAATTGCAGGATGGTGTAGGTCCCTGAAGGATTTCGTCAAATCGAAACGAACATGAAATGTAGGATTTGGAAGTAGGGGAGAATTTTCAGAATTGTTTTTTAGGGTCTACCCCGCACACGCGGGGATCGACCCCCTTCCACCACTTCGCGGATCCGCTCATTGTGGTCTACCCCGCACACGCGGGGATCGACCTTTGGCGGTATGGCCTAATATAAATTGGTTAGAGTCTACCCCGCACACGCGGGGATCGACCCTCATCGTTTGAATAGACTGGATGCGCGTAAATGTCTACCCCGCACACGCGGGGATCGACCCCACAGAACCGTTACGCCTGGCGCAGGATCGAAGTCTACCCCGCACACGCGGGGATCGACCCTTAATACACTGTTTGCTCAAATGGGATTACCCGTCTACCCCGCACACGCGGGGATCGACCCTCACGAAATGGCGGGAATCTATGCGGCTGTCTGTCTACCCCGCACACGCGGGGATCGACCCTAAACGGATCACGCTACCGGGGATTAGTTTCCGTCTACCCCGCACACGCGGGGATCGACCCTTCTTGCTAGCAGGTTTCACGATCCGGACCTGTCTACCCCGCACACGCGGGGATCGACCCCCCTAAGACGACTAGTCGCCGTAGCGACTAGTGTCTACCCCGCACACGCGGGGATCGACCAAGATGGGCCGGCTGGATCCGAGCTAGCCACGTGTCTACCCCGCACACGCGGGGATCGACCGTAGGAATTGCACTTGCAGCAGCCTTAGTAAAGGTCTACCCCGCACACGCGGGGATCGACCTTTCAGTCTGAAAATCGCCATACGGGGGGGGTTGTCTACCCCGCACACGCGGGGATCGACCTTGGCACAGTTTTCCGCTTGTTTGCGCCAGACCGTCTACCCCGCACACGCGGGGATCGACCGCCAAGGATGGAACTTGGATGGCGCGAGTGCAAGTCTACCCCGCACACGCGGGGATCGACCTCTAGAGTTGCAGGATGTGTTACGATCTCCATGGTCTACCCCGCACACGCGGGGATCGACCTTATCGTCGCGTTGCCTGTATTGGTGTAACGTCGTCTACCCCGCACACGCGGGGATCGACCCAC
>ERZ773359.3850-NODE-3850-length-16570-cov-5.321465_pt1 | contig 16570 bp, 15 predicted proteins | sample MGYA00374955_ERZ773359 | MGnify/ENA primary metagenome ERZ773359 (study PRJEB29098, sample SAMN04486028) | biogas fermenter metagenome | study: EMG produced TPA metagenomics assembly of the Biogas fermentation microbial communities from Germany - Plant 4 DNA1... | reverse complement strand
TAACCGCCTTGGTAAATCTCTTCCACTACGATACCGTAAGGATTGGTGGCGTTAAACCGGGCAACAGCATTAGCGATCTGGTCGCCGTTAGCGCCAGCGGCCCTGGTGTGCCAAATGGTGATGGTGATCGGTCCTTCTACGTATGGAGGCGTGTCAGCCAAAACGCCCAAGGACGCGACCAGTACTAAGCATAGAGCAAGCGTCAAAACCTTAGTAACCTTCAAACAGATCCTCTCCTTTTCAAAATTCAAAGCTCAAGCACCGCAAATGAAGAGCAGAACTACCCCCAAACCACCCCCTTTTGGATGGATTGCCTTTAGTGCTATTTCACCCCGCGATAGGCGAAGGCTTCCATGATCTTGCGGCTGGCGAAGAAGAACACCACCAGGATAGGGGCTACGAGAAGTACGTTACCAGCCATGAGGATGTTCCAGTTAATGCCGTACTCCACGTCTTTCAACTTTTCAATGGCGATGGTCAAAGGCCTGATCCGCTCCACGTCGGTCATGACCAGCGGCCAGAAGTAGGCGTTCCAGCGGCCGATGAAGCTGAACATGCTGATGGTGATCACCGTAGGCTTAACCATGGGCAGCATAATCTGGGTCATGATCTGCAGCTCCGAGGCGTTATCCAGCTTGGCCGACTCAATCACCTCTTCCGGTATCTGCAGGAAACTCTGGCGGAGTAGGAAGATACCGAAGGCGTTGGTGCCGAAGGGGATGATCTGCGGCAGCAGCGTACCCAAGAGCTTCCACTTGGCCATGAGCAGGTACACAGTGATAAAGGTTACCTGCACGGGGATCATCAGCGCCACTAAAACCATGCCGAACATGATACCCTTGCCTACAAAGTTGTAGCGGGCAAAAGCGTAAGCCGCGGGGATCATCACCACCAGCTGGAGTAGAATCTCCGAAACACTGACGATGATGCTGTTTTTCACGTAGCCCATCAGGTTCATCTTGCCCAGGATGCTGCGGTAGGCGTCCAGGGTGAAGTTCTGCGGCCACAGCGTGGGCGGGAACTGGATGGTTTCGATGTAAGGCTTAAAGGAAGTGATCACCATCCAGTAAAAGGGAAACACGAAGATGAAGGCCACAATCAGTTTACCGATAATCCCGGGCAGGCGGGCTGCCAACTGCCTCAGCCGGGGATTCCAGTTGCTTTCCGAATGCATGAGCGACACTCCCTTATTGATAATGGACCCGCTTGGACAGGACCTTGAAGTAGACGGCTGTGAGGATCATCAAGATGACCATCAAGATGGTGCCTGCCGCCGAAGCGTAGCCGATGCGGAAATGCCTAAAGGCGTAGCGGTAGATGTAGAACGAGATTACGTCCGTGGCATTTCCAGGTCCGCCCTCTGTCATGATGCGCACCGTATCGAACACCCGGAAGGAGTTGATGGTGATGGTCACCAGCAGGAAGAACAGCTGCGGCGACAGCAGGGGCAGGATGATGCGGAAGAACATGCGGTACCTGGGAGTGTTGTCCAGCTCCGCTGCTTCGTAGATCTCTGCCGGGATAGCCTTCAGGGCCGACACGATGATCAGACAGTAGTAACCGATGCTCTTCCACACAGACACGATCACCACCGAGAGCATGGCCGTGGTCGAACTGTTCAACCAGCGCAGCGGCGATATGTTGAAGAAGGAGAGCACCGTGTTGAACAAGCCGTAGCTGTTGGAGTCCATAATCCAGGACCAGATCATGGCACAGGAAAGCATGGCCACCAGGTGGGGTGTAAAGGCGCAGCTCTGCACGAAATGGTGCAGTTTGCTGTCCTTGCGGATCCACAAGGCCAAAAGCAGGGCCAGCAGAATCACAAAGAACACCACCGCGCCAGTGTACACTGCGGTATTTTTCAAGGCCACTACAAAGTCTTTGCGCAGAAAGAACAGGTCGTAGTAGTTGCGCCAACCTACAAACTTCTTGTTGGGGTTGATGAGGTTGTAGTCAAAGAAGCTCAAATACACTAGGTTGACCATGGGATAGAAGGTGAACACCAGCAGAAACGACATGGCTGGAGCCACCATGATGTAGGGCAGTATCTTCTCCTTGGTCAAAAACCTGCGCTTGGTTTCTGGCTGTTGGTTCATCAGTTGGACCCTCCCGCTAGCGCGAGCAGCTTGTCTACGCCTTCGCGAATGCGCTGGCCAGAACGGTCGAAGAAGCACAGATCTTCGCTGTCCACGCTGACATACACCTCGTCATCCTCACTAAAGGTTTCCTCCAAGCTCTTGACCATGACGCTGACCCCATCGGGAAAGTCGATTTTGTACAGAGTCTCGGAGCCCAGCATCTCCCTGGTGGAAATGCGGCCCTTGCGCCGGAAAAAGCCCGAGCCCTCTTCATAGGAAAGATCCACTTTTTCTGGGCGGAATCCAATCTGCACACCGGCACGCTCGCTGAGGGTGAAGATGTTCATTGGCGGAGTGCCGATGAACTGAGCAGTGAAGATGTTGTTGGGATCGCGGTAGATGTCTTCGGGTGCGCCTTCCTGCTGGATTTCCCCATCATTCATGAGGATGATGGTATCGGCCATGGCCATGGCCTCCACCTGGTCATGGGTTACATACACGAAGGTGGTCTTCAGTTTTCTGTGCAGCTCGATGAGCTCCACGCGCATGGCCGCCCGCAGCTTGGCGTCCAGGTTCGACAGGGGTTCGTCCATCAAGAACACCTTGGGGTTTTTCACCATGGCCCGGGCCAGGGCAACACGCTGGCGCTGGCCGCCGGACAACGTGGAAGGCTTGCGGTCGAGGAAAGCAGTGAGGCCTACAACCTCAGACACTTCTTTGATCAGCCTATCCCGCTCAGCTTTAGGTACTTTATTGTTCTTAAGGCCAAACTCAATATTGCCCCGCACAGTCATGGTGGGGTATATGGCGTAGTTCTGGAACACCATGGCCACACCGCGCTTGCCCGGCGGGGTATGGGTAATGTCTTTACCATCCAAATAGATGTGCCCTGAAGTGGCAGGGCCGATCCCGGCGATCATGCGCAGCAAGGTGGTCTTGCCGCAGCCTGAAGGACCGAGGAGGACGGTAAAGGTCCCGTCTTTGATGGTCAGGTTCAGGTTCTCAATCACGCGGGTTTCCCCGAAGAACTTACACACATTGCGGAACTCAATTTGAGCCACAGTTGATCACTCCCAGTTTCTCTGTTTGAGCTTGGACTGCCAGGGGCAGGAATTTTGTTTCTCTGGAGAAAAGCTTTGCGGCCGTTCTTCTTGACTATAACACCGTAAGATCAGGAGATGAGGGCCGTAGGCCGCTGGGCGTTTCCTCTCTAAGCTGGTAAGAAAGCTATCGCGCTGCTGCCTTAATACGTTCTACCTGCCGGCGTAATCTCCTGCATAACTTGTGAACTTTTGTGCAGATTCCTTACATTTTTTGTCACATGGGAAAGGCGGCTGCTTGGGCAGCCACCTTGGAGCACCTCTCCCTCAGCTGACAGCTCAGTGCTGGATAAAGATGGGGTTGGAAAAGCCGTAAATCACCTCGGCACTGGACCACAGTTCCACACGGAAGAACTTGACCAGCGAGGTATCCAGCTGCAGATTGAAGCTGCCTCCCTGTTCATGGACACGTTCCAGATGCAGCCCCTTATCGGAGTAAACCCGCAGGATCATGCCGGGATCAACATTGGTGATGCGGATCTGCATGGACTGCCCTTCTCTGTAGGGTACCGTTCCGCCCATGATCACTCCGTCGCACTCCATCCAGATCTGGGCCCCGTCGGGGCGGCCGGTGATGAAGTTGCGTCCTGCTTTTAAGGCCTCCAAAATGGCTGCCTGGCTTTTCTCGGTGACATACACGTTGTTAAAGGAACTGCGCTTGAGGTGGTTGGCATGGGCGTCAGTGCCGGTTGTGGCCGGGATGTACCGCCCTTCGACCATCATCTGGTGCCAATCCTGCAGGGTCTTCAGGTCGTCTTCACGCCACTTGCCGTTCCATACTTCCAGAAGATCCATTTCCATCTCATAGCCAAAGCGGGAATAGTACAGTGGGTCATTGGGATGGTTGAGCTGGATGACCGCTCCCTGTTCCCTGAGCGGCGCTAAGTACTCTTCCATTTCCTCCAGGCTGTAGATGGCGCTTTTCCTGGGGATAAAGCGCAGCCCAAAAATGTTCACATGGGCAGCCGGGGTAGTGTGTTCGTACCCGTACAGAACCAGAACCTCGTCAGTGCTCCAATCCTGGTTCATATGCCGCGTTGTGTTGTGCTCAGTGAGGGCGATGAAATCATAGCCAGCCAGGCCCGACTCCCGCACCACCTGCTCTGTGGGCACCTCGCTGTCGTGGCTGGCTTCACTGTGCACGTGCAGATCGCCGATGAGCAGGAAGTATTCGCCCGCTTCTGCCCACACCAGTCCGCTTCCCAGCCCCAGCAGGAGCACGCCCACGGTTAACAAGGTGATCAGTTTTTTCATGTTGCGCTGCCTCCTCTCAGCAAGTGAATCCTAAGCCCTCTTCCTGTACTTCTCATCCAACTGGTCGATCTTGGCAACCTTGGGAGCCGAACCGCCGCCTTGGAACTCCGCAGGCAGCCAGGCTTCTACCACTTTGCGCGCTGTCTCCCGGCCAATAACCAAGGCGCCCATGGCCAGCACCTGGGCGTTGTTGCTCTTACGGGCCCGCTCAGCGGAGTAGGTGTCGTGGGCCACGGCTGCTCTGATGCCCGGCACCTTGTTGGCCACGATGGCCATACCGATGCCTGTGCCGCAGATGAGGATACCACGGTCGAAGGAACCGGCGGCTACCGCTTCTGCAACCTTAGCTCCCACATCGGGGTAGTCCACGGGATCCTCGCTGTAGCAGCCCAGGTCCTCATATTCCACGCCGTGCTCTTTCAGCACGTCCATGACAAACCGTTTCAAGCCCAAGCCAAGGTGATCAGAACCAATCGCGATTTTCATCTGTGTTACCTCCCACTCGATTCTCCTTAATGGGGCCAGACTCTTTGCTCTTTTGTTGATCATATTGCACAAAAGTTCAAAGAGCCAGGCCATAAAAAAACAGGCCCCCGCAGCAGCTCGCAGGCACAGGTGTACCTGTCTAGACCCTTAGTACCAGCGTACCCCCTTATCCCCCGCGCTTAAGCCTAGGCTCCGCCGCTGTAGAGTACAAGAGTTAGTTTCGAGGGAAGTTGAGAAATCCCTTCCTCTTTCGAAACAATTTTTCAAGCGTTGATCAAAAAACCGGCTGGGTTTTTCTGGTATTCCCCCTGCAGCTCGCGAGAAGCACAAAAAAGCTGCGCCTTAGCTAAGGCGCAGCTGCACAGCAGTCTGTTGACAATACCTACAGAGCCCGGTTGAGCTGCAGCACCTGCTCTGCCGTCTCCGCATCGGTGATGATGTTGTTCACACAGCCGGAACGGAGGGCCGCGGAAATAGCTTGCGCTTTGCGCAGGCCCCCCGCCACCACAAATACGTTCTCTATGGAGGCTAGAGTCTCCAGGCTCGTGCCCACCACGCGCCTGTTCAGATCCACATCCACCAGCCGGCCGTTGAGGTCGATGAAGTTGCCTAGAATGTCCGCGACCGCTCCAGCGCGCATCAGTTCGTCCACTTCGGCAGGGGTGATCACGCCCAGCCTGGCGAAAGTGCACTCAGAAGAAACTTCGCCAGCACCCACTAAGGCCACCGAAGCCTTGCTCGCCAGCTGCTGGAGCGCTTCAATGTGCTTTAAGCGCATAATGGCCTCCCGATCCTCGGGGGTGTCCACAAACATGGGCGCCATGACATTGTAGCACACGGCATTAAGGGCTTCGGCCACCTGCAGCGCCACTTCATAGGAGTTGTTGCCCGCGCTCCGGATCATCCCTCCCAGCAGGGAAACTACGGTGACATTATCGTAGTTCTTGCGCACCATATGCCGGGCTGTCTCGGCCAGCGTAGAGCCCCAGCCTACCCCCACCGTAGTACCGTTGGTGATAAAGCGGCCGATCAACCGCGCGGAAACGGTCCCCAAGTTGCGCTTGAGCAGGTAAGGGTCTGAGGAACTGGGGATCACCAAGGCGTTCTTCAGCCCAAAGGTTGCCTCCAGTTGGGAGCCCAGAGTTTTGCAGTACACCTGGGGATGGTTGATCACCACATGCACCAGCCCGTCCTGCAGGCATTTCTGCAGAATGCGGTGCACCATGAGGCGGGTCAAGCCCAAGCGGTCAGCAATCTCCGACTGGGTGAGATTCTCCATGTAATACAACCAGGCGATATGCACCTTTTCGTATTGTTCCACATCTTGTTCAAGCATGTTCACAACTCCTTTACACTGCACTAATTCGACCTGCCTCAGCCGCAGCCCTGCCACAACGCGGATCTTTTCGCCGAAGTCCCCCGTGCCGCATCAGAGCAGCTGAAAATGTGTTTCAGAATGCGAACTTTTGCTTGAACTGCGGAGCTCCCCCATGGGACCGCTGGGCAGTGGGCACATTGACTTTCCTGAAGCGGCACTTTATAATGACCTTGTGTTCCATGACCGAATTCAAGGCATCTTTGGTTCACATTATGACATAATTGCAAGGCCAATGTAAAGAGCAATATGACCGGCACGGAGGGAGATCATTGAACAGGCTGCAGAGAATCGACACGTATCTTTTGGATCTAGACGGAACTTTTTATCTGGGCAGTAAGCTCTATCCCTGGTCCCTGCCCTTTGTGGAAACCATGCGCAGGCACGGCAAGCGTTTCGTGTTTGTAACCAACAACTCCTCGCAGAATGCCAAATACTACCTGCAGAAGATCCGCGGGTTGGGCGTGGACGTTACCGAGGATCAGGTGTTCACCTCCGGGCAGGCCACTATCTACTATCTCAAGAAACACAACTACCCCCAGAAGCTGTACTTGGTGGGTACCCCCGCTTTGGAAGAAGAGTTCAAGGAAGCGGGCTTTATCCTGACCGCAGAAGAGGCAGAAACGGTGGTCTTGGGCTTTGACCTCACCCTCACCTATGAGAAGCTGCGCACTGCCTGCGATCTGATCCGCAAAGGGGTGCCCTTCATTGCCACCCATCCCGACTTTAACTGCCCGACTCCAGAGGGCCCCATCCCCGACTGCGGCGCCATGATCGCCCTGATCACGGCTTCCACCGGGGTGAAACCTAAGATTATCGGCAAACCTTATCCGGAGATGATCGAAGCACTGCAGGCCAAATACGGGCTGGAAAACCCCGAGACCATTGCCATGGTGGGCGACCGTCTCTACACAGACATGGCCATGGCCAAAGCCGCAGGCATCGTCGGTATTCTGGTTCTAAGCGGCGAAACCCAGCGGGAAGACCTCCCCGGCTCGGAGGTACAGCCAGACCTGGTTCTCGAAAACTTGGGAGACATTGTGGACGCCTTAAGCTGAAAACGCAGCAGAAGAGGGCTGCAGCCCGTGAGCACCTAGGCTCACGGGGCCAGCCCTCTTTTCTGCTTTAGGCTGCCGCCAAGCGGTAGTACACCCTGGTGGTAAGCCTGTACACCAAGGCATAGAACAGTCCAAAGGCAGCAAACGTTGCTGCAGTGCAGGCCACAAACAGCGAGGTGTTGGTCAAGTTGAAGAGGATCAGCAGCCTGGTGATCATGCGGAAGGAAAAGACTACGTGCACACCCGCGGCGGCCAGCGGCAGGAAGAACACAGAGAGCACCTGTCCCTGTATAGCCCTTTTCACCTCTTGTTTGGACATGCCCACCTGCTGCATGATCACATAGCGCCGTCGATCTTCGTATCCTTCCGTGACCTGTTTGTAGTAAATGATCAGGACTGTGCCCAACAGGAACAGAGTTCCCAGGAAGATTCCGAGGAAGAACAACCCCCCGTAGAGTACGTAGAACTCGGCCCTGGCTTCATCCCTGGACTCCGCCCACACCCAACCGATTTCCTTGGGCAGGGCGGCACGCAGCTCACTGAACAAGGCCACAGCCTGTTCACTGGACGTGTCCAGATCAAAGCCAGTCAGATATAGGGTGCGGGCGGGCCCGCCCCTGGACCAGGCGGGATGCTGGCGCAGCGACTCCACAACCGCCATGTCGGGCACCACCAGGTAGTAGCTGCCAAAGGTCTGGGTTCTGCTCAGGCCGCTGCCTGGGAGGCTGTCCAGTTTTTCCTTAACCGCAAACTGCCGATCGAGAATCTCCACGGTATCATACTCGTAGCTGCCCCGGTTGGAATAGAGCAGAACCTCATCTTCCCCTAAGGCCACAGGCTCTGGGACCAAACGGTTGTAGTCTTCCAGGGGAGTGATGTAAAGGTTGTAATAGGCCCCGGTTAACCCAGCCTCGGCCTCCCTTTCCACCAGCAGCTTGCTGCCGTTTTTGAACACTGGAAAGGTCAGAAAGCGGTACTCCACCAGGTTCTGTTCCGCCAAACCATGGCGGCTCAACACCCCGGCCGTGGTCCGGCGAATCCCTTCCACCGCCTCTGCTGCATAGCTGTCCAGCTCGATGACGATCTCCCGTGGATAGCGTGTGCGCAGCACATCTTCAATCCCCACAAAAAGGGATACAGTGGTGGACAGAGTAACCAGCAGCATGGTGGACAGGATGCAGATGTTAGCCAGCCCCACCCCGTTCTTTTTCATACGGTAGAGCATGCCGGAAATGGCGATGAAGGGCCTGGGACGGTAATACAGCCGCTTGTTCTTCCGCAGCAGCTTCAGAAGGGCGATGCTGCCCGTGGTAAAGAGCAGGTACGTGCCGATCATCACCAGAACAACGGCCACGAAGAAGAACACCAGCGCATCCAGGGGATGCTCAATGGCCAAGGCGAGGAAATACCCAGCACCCAGGCTGAACACGCCCAAGAGGGCCAAGAGCCAGCGCGCTTTGGGTTCCCACTCCCCGGCCGCCTCCGCCTTGAGAAGGTCAATGGGCTGTGCCAAACGCACCTGGTACAGGCTGCTGGCGAGAATGACCATAAAGAGGGCGGAAAAAAGCTGCAGTGTCGTGAGGACTGCTAGTCTCGGTACCTCAAAGCCAAAGGGAATGGGAAAGGCCACGAGATTCAAGAGCACCAAGAGGATGAGCTTGGAGAGCAGCACTCCCGCGGCCAGACCTGCTGCCATGCTGAATACCGCAGCAAAAAGGGTCTCGAAGCTCAAGATTCTGGCGATGTGGCGCTTTTCCATACCTAAAATGTTGTACAGGCCGAGCTCTCTTTTGCGCCTGCGGATCAAAAAGCTGTTGGTGTAGAACAAGAAGATGACCGCAAAGAGCCCCACCACAACGGCTCCAAAGCCCAAGAGCTGCCTGAGGGATTCGCTGCCCTGCATGCTGTGCAGCCCGCTGTGGGCCGCCAGGAACATGATCAGATAGAACATGGTCACCATCAAAGTGCAGGCGGCGAGATATGGTCCGTAAACCTGAGAGTGGCGCTTGATGCTGCTCACCGCTAGTTTGGGGTAGAACAATCTAGGCATGCCGCTCACCACCTGTAGTCAAGAGGGTCAAAGTGTCGGCAATGCGTTCATACATCTCCGGCACCGACAGATTGCCCCGGTAGAGTTGATGGAAGATCTCCCCGTCCTTGATAAAGAGCACCCTTTGGGCGTGGCTGGCCGCCTTGACACTGTGGGTGACCATGAGGATGGTCTGCCCGGACGCATTGATCTCGGTGAACAGGCGCAGCAGACTATCGCTGGCCTTGGAATCCAGTGCTCCTGTGGGCTCGTCTGCCAAAACCAGCTGAGGATAGGTAATTAGGGCCCGGGCAATGGCGGCCCGCTGCTGCTCGCCGCCGGACACTTCATAAGGGAACTTAGCCAACAGCCCACTGATGCCGAGCCTTTTCGCCAGGGGCTGCAGCCGCCGTTCCATTTCCCCGTAGCTCTCCCCGGACAGAACTAAAGGCAAGAGAATGTTGTCCTTGAGAGACAAGGTGGGCAGCAGGTTAAAGTCCTGGAAGACAAACCCCAAGTTGCTGCGGCGGAAGGCCGCCAGCTCCCGTTCTTTCAGATCCGTAAGCTTTCTTCCGTTGAGGATCACTTCACCGCTGGTGGGCCGGTCCAGGGCCGCCAAGATGTTGAGCAGCGTGGTCTTACCCGCTCCCGATTCGCCCATGATGGCAGCGAACTCCCCCTTTTCCATGGTGAAGGAGACACTACGCAGAGCTTCCACCTGGGCTCCTCCAAAGCGGGTAGTGTACACCTTGCGCAAGTTTTTGACTTCTAGTAAGTACATGTTGCAACCTCCCAACTGCTGATGGTCACCCTGAGTATAGCAAAGCGGAGAAATGACCTGCCATTGCTCTGGCTTACATTTCCCCGCCTAACCTTACAGCTCTGTAAGGCTACTATTCCAGAAAGGGTTTCACCTCAGCAAAACGGATCTTCACCTTGGTTCCTGCACCCACTTGGGATTCCACCCTGATCGTGTGTCCCAGCTTGTCGAGGATACGCTTGCAGAGATACAGTCCGAGACCTGAGGAGTATTTCTGCGCCCGGCCTGTGTAGCCTGTGTACCCCTTTTCAAAGATGCGGGGCAGATCCTCAGCGGCGATGCCTATGCCCGTATCGGCAATAACCAAAGTGTTGGGGTCGTCTTGATCTAGATAGATGGCAATGTGCCCTTGCGGCGTGTACTGCAAAGCGTTGGCCAAGAGCTGCTCCAAGACAAAGCCCAGCCACTTGGCATCAGTAAGTATTTCCAGCTCCACCCCCTCATAACTCAAGGAGATGCGTTTGCGGATAAACAGGGGAGCATAGCGGCGCACTGCCTGGCGCACAATCCCATCCAGGCTGCAGCGGCGGATCACCAGATCCGCTGAAGGGCTCTCCAGACGCAGGTACTGGAGCACCATCTCCACATAGCGCTCAATTTTAAAGAGCTCCAACTCCAACTCGGCGGCATTCTCGCCACCTCCGCCTGTCTGCAGCAGCAGGTGGGCCGCGGCAATGGGCGTCTTCACTTGGTGCACCCAGAGCGTGTAGTATTCCTCCATATCCTGCAGGCTCTGCCGCAGTTCTGCCTCCCGCCGCGCTTTCTCTGCCAGCAAGGCGGAGGTTAAGGCCTGGTAATCAGCTTCCAGAAGATCCGCCGGGGCGGGCAGCTGTTCTGGGGCATGAAGTGCGCTCTGCCGCAGCTGCATGAGCAGGCGGTGGCGGCGCACAAAGCGTCCGAAATCCATGGCCAGATAGGCCAAGGTCAAGCTGGCGCTGAGTACCGCACCGTAAACAAGGGGCTCCATTGGCAGGCGGTACAGGGAAAACAGGGCAGCAAAAACAAGCAGGGAGAGGATGCCCAGTCCTAAGCCCCAGCTCTTCCTGCGCAGATATTCCTTTATGATCTGGAAACCTTGCCCCTGCTCCACTTTACTCCACCAGATACCCCATGGATTTTTTGGTTACAATAAAGTCTTTCAGCCCCACCTCTTCCAGCTTGCGCCGGAGCCTAGTCACGTTGACGGTGAGGGTGTTGTCATCCACATAACTGTCCGTTTCCCACAGGTAGTTCATGAGTGTTTCGCGCCTGACCACCTGACCCTTGTTCTCCAAAAGCAGCTGAAGGATCTTGTGCTCATTACGGGTGAGCTGCACTTTCTGCCCCTGATAGGTGAGGGTAGCCTCACCGATGTTGAGAATAGCCCCCCTGTGTTCCAGGAGATTCGTCTGGCCGGCAAAATCGTAAGTGCGGCGGATCAGCGCCCGGATTTTGGCCGCCAGAACCGTAAGGTCAAAAGGTTTGACGATAAAGTCATCTGCCCCCATGTTCATGGCCAACACGATATTGAGATTGTCTGAAGCCGAGGAGATGAACATGATGGGCACCTTGGACACTTTGCGAATCTCCGAACACCAATGGTAGCCGTTAAAAAAGGGTAGGGAAACATCTATCAGCACCAGCTGCGGGTCGAAGCGTACAAAATGGCCTAAGACATCCTGGAAGTCCGCGACGCACTCCACTTCATAGCCCCACTTGGCAACAGACTTGGCAATAGCCCCAGCGATCACTGGATCGTCTTCCACAACCAGAATCCTGTGCACAGCACTTCCTCCCCCCTACAGCTCCTGAGCCCTTACCTGCAAAGAACCCAGTCATACGCCAACTTCTACAAGATCCAGTCCTTTTCCTGTGATTATGCATAAGAAGCCAGTCAGAATGCAAGCTGGCAACCTCCCTCCCACGCGGGAAAAGGGGTTGCCAGCCGTGCAAAAATCGGGTATGATATACACAAATATTCCCTGCTGTTCCCCGAGGACAGCAGGCTAAAATTCGAGAGAGGCCGCTCTTATCTTAGATGGGAGCGGTCTTCTCATTGGCGCTAATCCTGGAGGCTGCGCAGAACCTCCTCAGTAATTTCCTTGCGCTCATCCACTAAGTTCCACAGTTCACTGTGGTAAGTATTCTGGGGGCCGTGGATGAGCTGCGTAATCAAGGCCTGATTCTGGGCCATTTCTATGGCAGGGATAAAGTCGCTGTCCCCCGTCACGAGAGTAATGCACTGCACTACATTTCGTAATGTCAGGTTAGCGATGTCAAGCCCCATGCGCAGATCCACACCTTTCTGCTGAAAGACGGGGTTGCCCTTTTCATCTGTGCCTCTGTAAACCAACCGCCCCAGCTGAACCTTGAACCGGGGGATAGCGCTCAGGCTGTTGAAAAATCTCTGCTTGCCGGAAATCAGGTCCCGTTCGTCTTCTGTGGGATTGGCACTCTGATAGGGCAGGCAATCGTAGTAATAGGCCCGAAACAACCTCTCCTGGGGTACAATCCAGTTGAGGAGTTTCTCATAACGGATTCTGGGACTGCCGAACTGCTTTAAAATGCTGCTTAAGTACGCTCCGTCGATAAAGACCGCTGTTTTCACGTAATCCTCCTTCCAGTTGTGACACCAACTCCAACCAGGCAAAAAACACCAGCGTAAGCCTTACCTAATATCATAGCTGCTTCTGAGGGAACAATCAATTGTTCTTTTGGCGCTGCACCAGCGCCCTTGCCGGAAGGCGCTGGGGGTTCTATACTTATCCATAGCAGGCAAGCCCTAGGAGGGATTTGGTATGCGGACAGAAGAGGTGCTCCAGAGGCTCCCCCACAAGCTCAAGCAGATGATCGGCAGCGCGGGTCTGCTCCAGAACACCGCTGGCTGCTCCAAGGCCCTGGTCTTCCACCTGCCTGAACTTAAGGCCTATTTGAAAACGGCACCGTTTCGAGACGTGGAACCGCTCGCGTACGAAGCGGAAGTGCTCCACTGGCTCCAAGGCAAGCTCCCTGTCCCCGCAGTCCTTTATTTCGAGCACCACGGCGATTACGAGTATCTGCTCATGTCGGAAGTGGAAGGAGAGGACTGCAGCCGGGAACTGTACCGTCAAGATCCGGAGGGAATGGTGAGGAAGCTGGCAGAGGGCCTGAAGCTGATCCACAGCGTGGGCATAGTAGACTGCACCCTGGACCAGGGGGTGGAGGTTAAGCTGAAAAAGGCCCGCTCCAATCTGGAACGGGGCCTGATTCGCGTCGCTGATCGGGAACCCAGATATCAGGGAACTCCTCTACCGGAGCTCTACGCCCAGCTGCTGGCCAAAAAGCCGACGGAGCACGATCTGGTCTTCACCCCCGGAGACTACTGCCTACCCAACATCATCCTCACAAATGGCCAGCTGAGCGGATTCATTGATCTGGGCCGGGCCGGCGTCTGCGACCGCTACGTGGATCTAGCCCTGGCCATCCGCTCCCTGGAGCACAACGGCTATGCCTCCCCTGAACTTGTGCACCTGTTCTTTGAGGTCTACGGCTTGAGCGACATAGATCAGGCAAAGATGGAGTTTTACACACTCTTGGATGAGTTCCTCTAGGTCGGGCTCGTGGCGTGGAATCACTGCTCCTCCCAACGGGATTCAGCTCACCTCTTCCAGGGGAATCCACACCTCCACTACCGATTCAGGGCTGTCTCCTTGAAATCTTTCATCATAGAACTCAACGACATAGTGGCGTCCATCCAACTGACGCTGGCGGTATTTGTCCTTGTTTTCCTCTAGCCAGCGGTTCATGCTCTCGTTCTCACTGTCATAGCCGCGAGCCACATAGACCTCGAACACCGCATAGCTTGAGGCCGGCAGCTTCATGACTCCATAAGCGCTATCTACAGCTTCGCTGTCGGCTACCGCTACCCCCACATGAACCAGGCAGCTGTCTTCGTTGTAAAGCCGCACTTCATAGCCATACTCGGACAGCTGGCGCTTCGGGTCGTTAACCCCTGAGCTGCCGATGTACCGAGCCCCGTCAAGGTCTTCATCAGGATAGCGTTTTTGCAGCCTGAGATACCCAGCAGAAATGGCACCGCGAGGGGTGCCATCGTTATCCATACCAAACACCTATAGAGCCTGCTGCCCGCTGTCCTTCCACTCGGCAAACTCAATGCGGTTGCGGCCGCCGGCTTTCGCTTTGTAGAGAAGGCCATCGGCCATGTACACGATCTCTTCCAAGCAGAGCTGGGGCGAGTAATGCACGGTGATCACTCCGAAACTCGCGGTCACGTAGGGCGCCGTGGGAGAATCGGCGTGCTCGATCTTCAGCTCCTCAATCCGCTTTTTGATGCGCTTAGCCACATGAAGGCCGCCCCGCAGGTCAGTATCAGGCAGGATACAGCCAAACTCCTCGCCCCCATAGCGGGCTGCTAGATCTACCGAACGGCCCACACAGTCGGCCAGGGCAACCGCCACCTTGCGCAGGCAGCTATCCCCCATGACATGGCCGTAGCGATCGTTGTAAGCTTTGAAGTGGTCCAGATCCAGCAGGATCACAGACAGTGTCGAGTCGGTGCGCTCCAGACGGGTGTACTCCCTCTCCAGGGCCTTGTCAAAGCTGCGCCTGTTGGCAATACCCGTTAAGCTGTCCGTGTTGCTCAGCTCCGTGAGCAGGCGGTTCGATTCTTCCAGAGCCATCTCCATGGCCTTTCTTTCTGTGATGTCCGAGAGCATGGCAAAAGACCCTTCGAATCTACCAGACTCATCCTTGATCGCCTTAGCCGAGACCAAAAACCAGCGCTCTCTGCCGTCCTTGCCCACCAGGCAGCCCTCATAAACCGAATCCAATCCCTGCCTGCGCCTGGATTCCTGGTAGTCGGCCACGTGTCTGAAACCTTCGGCAAAAAGGGACTTGTAGGGTTTGCCCAGCAGTTCCTCGGGGGCATAGCCCAAAACTGAGGCCATCTTTTCGTTGGCGAAAGTGATGGTAAAGTCCTCATCGAACATGAGGATGCCCTCTATAGCCGTTTCCACAACCCGCTGGAACTGGCTCTGGCTTTCCTGCAGGCTCTTTTGCATCTGTGCCACAAGCAGGTCGCTGCGTTCCTTGACCAGCATGACCAGGATGATGCCGCTGACCAGGAAAATGCAGAAGCGCGTTACCGGTACCACAGCGAACAAGGCCCCCGCCGGTTCACTCATGGCATAGCTCGGAAAAGCCAGACACGCCGCGGCGGTGACCAAGAAGACGGCGGATGAAGCCAGATAACTCGTGCCCAGGATGGGCCTCAGCGGTGTCCTGGTTGACCTGGTACCCAGCAGAAACACGCTGGGCAAGAGATAACAGACACTCTGCAGAAGAAACACTATCCCTGTTCGGTAAGGCGGCGGCAGGAGGGAGCTGGCGACAACCACAAGCACGATACTCACCGCGGTGCCGAGACGCAGCTCCCGTTTCACTTCCCTATCGCTCAGGATGGCCACGGTCCAGGCCTCATAGGCGCAGCCCAGGACCAGGGTGGCATTGACCAGCACAGACAAGGCATCGTACCTGTCCACCCTGAAGTAAAGCAGGAGGGAACCAGCAGCCTGGCTGAACTTGGCAAAAACCCAGAAGGGGACTTCCTGCTGGCCCTGGCCACTGAACTTCAGCACTACAAGCAGCAGGCCGAACACAAACGAGCCCACTGCGAGCAGCAACATCACCGTTCCGAGATCCACAAACATCACTCACTCTTTCTGCGTTTCGCGGCCAATCTAAAGCCTTGCCTCGAACGTTCGCAGCATAAACTTAGCGTGTTCCTAGGTATTTCCATTCCCCGTTCCGATTTCCTGTTTCGCCCCTCTGTTTCGCGGCAAAAAAAGAAGGCAGCTCAGGGCTGCCCTTTCCTCTGTAGTGCACACCTAGACTCGGAATCTGCCGATCAACTCCCGCAGCTCTCCCACCATGGTGGCCACCGTATCAGCCATGTTAGCCAAATCGCTCATGGCCGCAGCCTGCTGTTCCGATGAAGCCGCCAAGCTCTGGCTGGTGAGGTCCATGGTGCTGGAAGACTGAGCCACCCGGCTGATCCCTTCAACCAGTTCAGCAATGTGGGCCAGAATCGACTCGAAGCTCAATCTGGTCCGATCCAGGGCCTGATGTCCCTCGCCTACTTCCGCCTGGGTCTCGCTGATGGTGCTCACGGCACGGGACACCTGCTCCATCAGGGTCTGGTTCATGCTGGCGATTTTGGTTACAGCCTCCCGGGTTTCACCCGCCAGCTGACGCACTTCCTCTGCAACTACGGCAAAGCCTCGTCCCTGCTCACCGGCTCGGGCCGCTTCAATGGCTGCGTTAAGGGCCAGGAGGTTGGTCTGCTGAGTAACATGGGAGACCGCTTCGCTGAACTCGCCCACGGACGAGGCCA
>ERZ773359.3849-NODE-3849-length-16574-cov-6.281918_pt1 | contig 16574 bp, 11 predicted proteins | sample MGYA00374955_ERZ773359 | MGnify/ENA primary metagenome ERZ773359 (study PRJEB29098, sample SAMN04486028) | biogas fermenter metagenome | study: EMG produced TPA metagenomics assembly of the Biogas fermentation microbial communities from Germany - Plant 4 DNA1... | reverse complement strand
CATGAAATTTGCGCTGAAGCCTTTGGGTATGCGCAGGATATAGGAGACTTTGCGAAAATAAAGGGCGTCTTGGAGGGCTTCCTTCTCATCCGGCAGCTGCACAAAATTTGCCCTTTTGGCCAATTCACCTTTTAACCCCCGGACCAAGGGAGTATCTTCCTCAGCAATGAAGGCAAGATTAATTTTACTGCCTGTAAATAAGAGATCACTTTGCTCCTTTGCTGTGTTTGTAGACATCATTATGGTGATAGCGGTAAAAATAATGACATATATAAGCATGGACGGTATGTTTTTTTGCAGGATTTTTAGGCAGAGTTTAAAGACTTGCATATTTACGCCTCCTAATTATAAGGTAGGTGCCGAGGCAAAAGAGCAGAGCAAAGATAATAAGAACGCTTAAATTTTGCAGGTACCTGTTCAAAGTATCATAGTAGTAAAGACTGTAATAGGCGTCAGTGAGTAGGTTTACGGGGTTGAGATAGGCTAGGACCGGCACATGCCGGGAAACAAGATATTTTATCTCAGCATACATCATCCCGGCCAAAAAGCAGCCTGTCATGGTCACAGTAAAGAGAATGGCAATTTTCATGTTTTCCGCTTTTTTGACCAGGGCACTGATAAAGGTGCCAAAGGAAAGCCCCGCGAAGGAACCTATAATTGTGGTTAAAACCACATAAAAGCTTTTGGGACCAAAATCAATTTGCAGTACATAGCGGAGGAAGCAAAGGAGGATAAACATTTCCGTCAGATGCAAAAGCCAAGAAGCGCCGAAGCCGGCAAGAAACGCTTTCAGTTTATGCACCGGGGCAATATTAACTCTGGCCGCCAGGGGTGAAAGATTTGCTTCAATGCGGGAAACCTCGTTTAAGCCAAGAAAACCGCCGTAAAAACAAGCCATGGCAATGAGGGTGTAAAAATAATTAAGGATACTGTTAGGTTCTGCAGAGGTGCCAGAAACTTCCGCCACAAACTGCCGGCGCTCACTGAGGCGGGACAATAACTGTTCCGGTTTTTGTGGGTTCTTAGCCAAAATGGTATTGACGGTGGCGGCAGTTTGCAGGTAGTTATCAAGAAAACTTTTAATAATACTTTGCCGGATGCCCGTGTCATTGACAAAAAGTTTTACCTGTTTTCCTGTCACCTCCAGATAACCGGAAACGGCATTTTCCTGCAGCAGTTTTTCTGCTTCTGCTTGTGAAGTAAAAGTCAGGTGAAAAAGTTTGCTTTCCCCGACGGAAGCTTGCGCGAGAGCAGTCTTGAGGTAAGGCTCGTTTTGCAAATCTTCATTTTCCACAACGGCCAGCTCGATGGTTTGAAAGATTTCGCCCTTGTTAAGATTGGAAAAGGCAAGCTGAAAAAACATTGCCAAAATTAGTGGAAAAACCATAGGCCAAAATAAACTTTCTTTATCTCTTAGGAGGCATTTTAAACGATAAACAAAGATATGCCACATTATTCTCCCCTCAATCCCTTAAATGTTTGCCGGTAATTTCCAGAAAGACATCGTTTAGTGTAGGCAGTTCCGAATAAATCTTGCCAAATTGGATTTTTTCCTTTTTAATGAAATCAAGCACCAGTTCCAAATTATTGCTGCCTTTGCCTGATTTAATGATGAGTTGTTTATTTTTATAATCGGCGGAGATTACATTGGGCAGAGCGCGCAGTTTATTTAATTGTGATTCCGTGACATACTGTGATTCTACGGTGATTTTTTCTCCCAGGGTAATCATGGCTTTCAGTTCTTCCTTGGTGCCGGTGGCAATGGCCCTGCCCTTGTCAATAATCATGATGCGGCTGCAAATTTGTTCTACTTCCTCCATGTAGTGGGAAGTATAGATGACGGTGGCTCCTTGCGTATTGAGTTGTAAAATACCTTCCAAAATTTTATTGCGGCTTTGCGGGTCCACAGCCACTGTAGGTTCATCTAAAATAATCAGTTTAGGTTTATGAGCAATACCGCAGGCAATATTTAATCTACGCAGCAAACCGCCGCTAAGTTTTTGGGGATAGTAATGGCGAAAATCTTTTAAACCTACAAATTCAATAGCTTCATGCACAAGTTCTTTTCTTAATTTTTTGTCGTGAACATACAGTCCACAAAAATAATCAATATTTTCGTAGACGGTAAGCTCGTTATAGACGGCTACATTTTGCGGCACTATGCCAATTTGACGCTTAAGCTCATAAGCCTCCGGCGTCATAGGGCGGCCAAAAATTTCTATTTCGCCTTTATCATAGGCAAGTAAAGCCAGCAGGCAGTTAATGGCGGTTGTTTTGCCGCTGCCGTTAGGTCCTAAAAGGCCGAATATTTCCTTCTCATCTATAGTGAAGGTAAGATGGTCCAAAGCCAAAAGCTCCCCATAACGTTTCACAAGGTTTTGCACACGTACAATCATTTTCCAAACCCCCCCTTGTATCTCCAGCATACTTTGCCTGCCGGTTGAATGTAAGTGCAAAATTTCACTTTATTAGATGACAAATGTCATCATGGTGCAAGCAAAAATGATAAAAGTTATGAGGGAAATGCGAGGCTTTTTTTATACTTTAACTGCTACGGGGCAAGGAAATGAGCTAATGACGGTAGAAAGATAAAAAGCGGGAGAGGATATTATGTTTCCGGCTGCACTACTTGACAAACCGGTTATTTTTCTGTGTTGCCTGCTGGTTTACTTTTCCCAGTCCACTTTTCCGGTTAATGTGGTGGCGGTACTGACTGCTGTGATTATTGCCTGTCTTTTTAGCTATGTGGATGATGAACGTATTCATGCTGCAATAGTGGGAATTTTTATTTTTCTGGCCTCTTTCTTTCCGGAACTTGTAGTTTTTTTGCCGGTAATACTGTTTGATTTTCTCTATTGCCGCTACCGCCTCATTGTTTTTCTGGCTTTAATACCCTGGCTGCATTTTGCCTCCCTTGTTTCCAGACAAATGATAGTGGGCAGTTTAATGCTGCTGGGGCTGGCTGCTTTAATGCGGATACGGGCTGAAGAGCTCACAGAATTGCAAACCAAGTATTTTAAACTTAGTGATGAAGCCAGGGAAATGTCTTTGCGTTTGCAAAAACAAAACCGTGACTTAATGGAAAAACAGGATACACAAACGCGTTTGGCCACGTTAAATGAACGCAGCCGCATTGCCCGTGAAATTCACGATAATGTAGGGCATTTGCTTTCCAGCGCTATTTTGCAGGTGGGTGCTTTATTAACAATCAACCGCGACGAAAAAATTAAGCAACATTTAGAGGTGCTGCAAACCACTTTATCCGAAGCCATGGACAGTACCCGAAAAAGTGTCCACGCCCTGTATGAAGAATCCCTTGACCTTAAGCTGCAGATAGAAAAGTTAGTGAGAAATTTTACTTTTTGCCCGCTTTATTATGAATACGGTTTTGTCAGCAATCCGCCGCAAAACTTAAAATATGCTTTTATAGCCATTATCAAAGAAGCCTTGGCCAATTTAATTAAACATTCCAATGCCACACGGGCTGAAGTGATTTTAAGGGAACATCCGGCGTTGTTTCAATTAATCATCAGAGATAACGGCACAGTAAAAAACTATCACCCGGATGCCGGTTTAGGTTTGAAAAATATGACGGAGCGGGTGCAAGCTTTAAACGGCATCATTAATATTTTCACTGCAGACGGTTTTGAAATTTTTATTTCCATACCAAAGGAAGGGATGAAATTTGAGGGTACTGGTAATTGATGATGACAAGTTAGTGGTTACGTCACTAAAGACGATTTTAGAAGCTGACGCAGAGATTCAAGTTGTCGGCACCGGCACCAGCGGCCAGGAGGCCGTTGAACTTTATCAGCAAACAAAACCTGAGATTTTGTTAATGGATATCAGAATGGAAGGGATGACGGGCATTGAAGCGGCAGAAATAATTTTGGCCGCAGATCCGGAGGCAAAAATTCTTTTTCTTACCACCTTTTCCGATGACGAGTATATTGCCAGTGCTTTGCGCCTGGGAGCAAAAGGTTATCTTTTAAAACAAAACTATGAAAGTATCATTCCCTCTCTCAAAGCAGTGCAGATGGGGTTGCGCGTCTTTGGCGATCAAATTATGACAAAAATGCCGTTATCATTAGATACCGGCAAAGCTGGCACCGCAGAATATGACTTAAATGAAAGGGAATTGGCAATAATAACACATGTAGCCAACGGATTATCCAATAAAGAAATTGCCCGGGCTTTATATTTAAGCGAGGGCACTGTGCGCAATTATATTAGTGCAATTTTGGAGAAACTGCAGCTGCGCGACCGCACGCAGTTGGCCATCTTTTATTACAAAAATCTCAAAGGGTAGGCATACCTCCACTGCAAGGGGCATAAAAATGTAATATGTTTAGATGTAGGTACAGGAAAAGACAACTAGGAGTTGACACAAATCTTTGGCTGAAATAGAATAATAAGGAAGATAGAAAAAATTCAGAATGCATTGGGCTGGGAACGGAAGTGAGCTGACGGCATTTTGTTTGCAAAGCCATGGGTTCTGGATCCATTGGCTTCTTTTGTGCTCATGGGAGAAAGCCATGGAGTGACCATGGTTTTCTTGCATTTTTAATAGGGCTTATCCGCATAAGTTTTGTGAGAGGAGAGTGTAAATGAAACGACTGTTTAAATACATTTGGCGGTATAAATTTTTGTATATTATCCCTGTCTTTTCCATGTTGGTGGCTGTAGGGTTAGACATGTTCAACCCCATTGTTTCACAAAAAATCATAGATGATGTTATTCTGGGCGGGGAGCATGAAAAATTAGCCAGACTGCTTTTTGCCTTCTTGGGCATTACGGCAGGCAGAGCCTCCTTTGGCTATTTAAGGAATTATTTTTTTGATTATGCCGGCTCTAAAATCTCCGTGGAGATTAGAACAGATTTATTTAACCATATCCAAAAGTTGCCCTTTTCCTACTTTGACAATGTCAATACCGGTGAAATCATGGCCAGGACCACAGAAGACGTCCACACTATCTGGACAACGCTGGCCTTTGCTTTGCGTGCTTTTTCCGAACAGATTCTTTATTTAATTATCGCTACTATTTTGCTCTTTACCACAGAATGGAAACTTGCTCTCCTTACTTTTTGCATTATGCCGCTACTTTTGTACCTAGCCTTTAAATTGGAAAAGAAAATCAGCGCCGCTTTTGGTGCTTTAAGTGACCAAAATGCGGACCTCAATACTTGCGCTCAGGAAAACCTGGCCGGGGTGCGCGTAGTTAAAGCTTTTGGGCGCGAACAATATGAAATCAAAAAGTTTTTCCGGGAGAATGAAGGTTACTGCCAACGCAATATTGATGTGGCTAAAATCTGGTCAAAATATCACCCGGGCATTGAATTTATCTCAAACTTTATCCTGGTGCTGGTAATTTCCGTGGGTGGCATGTTTGTTGTCCGTAGCCAGCTTACATTGGGAGAATTGGTTAAGTTTAACGGTTATGTGATGATGCTGGTTTGGCCTATGCGGATGTTAGGCTTTTTAACCAATATGCTTGCCCGCTGTAATGCTTCCGCAAAAAAGATTGCAAAAATTATGGCAATTGAACCCACCATCACATCACCTAAAGATGCAGTGGTACCTAAAGAATTTAAAGGTCATGTGGTTTTTGAAAATGTGTCTTTTAAATATAATGACGAGTATGTGTTGCAAGATATCAATATCAATGCGCCGCCGGGGTCTACCATTGCCATTATGGGAACCACCGGTGCAGGGAAAAGTTCCATTATTAACTTAATTGGCAGGTATTATGATTGCACGGAAGGCAGAATCCTGGTGGACGGGATTGATGTGAAAAAAATGGATTTACAGGCCCTAAGGAATAATATAGCCGTGGTTATGCAAGATACCTTTTTATTTTCCGACACGCTTTATGAGAATATCACTTTCGGGGTAGATAACTTTGCGGATAAAGATTTCCAGGAGGCTGTGGCAGATGCCCAGGTGGAAGAATTTGTACAGGAGCTGGAAGACGGTTACGAAACCATTGTGGGTGAGCGGGGCGTAGGCTTATCCGGCGGACAAAAACAGCGTGTCTCCATTGCCAGGGCACTACTGAAAAAGAGTAAAGTGCTTATTTTAGACGATGCCACTTCGGCACTGGATATGGAAACGGAATATCTGATCCAGCAGGCTTTGGAGAAGCGAAAAGTAACTAAATTTATTATTGCCCACCGGATTTCCGCAGTGAAAAATGCCGACGAAATTTTAATTGTGGAAAACGGTCGCATTGTGGAACGCGGTACCCATGAGTCTTTACTGCGTCGTAAAGGAAAATATTACGCCATTTATCGCGAGCAATTTAAAGATTTTGCTGACTTGCAGAAAGAGGTGATCTAAAGTGGCCCGCAACACTTTTCGGCAGGATGAACAGCTGCAGGAAACACTAAATATTGTCACGGTTATTCGCCTCTTTAGTTATTTAAAGCCGTATAAAATGGAAGTTATTAAAGTGATGGCTTTAATGGCGGTGGTTGTCACCGTTTCCCTGGTGAGCCCGTTACTGATGCGGAAGGCCATTAACGATTTTATTGCCAATGCAAATTTAAAGGGTTTGGCCCTTTTGGGATTAATTATGACGGGAATTTATGCCGCTTCCATGATTTGTTCCCGTTATCGCATTATGATTATGTCAGTAGTATCCAGTAAAATTTTAATGAAAATCCGCCAAGATTTGTTTAACCATATTCAAAAACTTTCCTTTGCCTTTTTTGATTCCCGTCCCGTGGGAAAAATTCTGGCGCGGATTATGGGAGATGTCAACTCCCTGGGAGAGCTTTTTACCACTAGTGTGACAAACTTGATTCCGGAAGCAGTCATGCTGGTGGCCGTAGTCTCCATTATGATGTGGCTTAACTGGAAATTGGGACTGATGGCTTTAATTATGCTGCCGATTTTATCCGTTGCTATTTTTATTATCAGAACGGTATCACGGAAAAGATGGCAGGATTTCCGCAAGAAAAGGTCCAATTTAAGCGCCTATGTGCATGAAGACTATTCAGGCATACGTGTTGTCCAGAGTTTTGCCCGGGAGCAAAAAACGGAAGGGATTTTTGCCGAACTTTCGCATAATGTGGCCAATGCCTTTATTTCCGCCATTAAAGTGGCCAATACCTTTGGCATGACAGCTGAACTTTGCTGGGGGATCGGTACCGTCATTGTCTTTTGGTATGGTACCAGGCTGCTAATTGCCGGGGAAATCTTAATTGGTGATTTGGTGGCCTTTACCGGTTATATCGGGATGTTTTGGCAGCCCATCATGAACTTAACCAACTTTTATAACAATTTAATTACCAATTTGGCCGGTGCAGAACGGATTTTTGAAATCATGGATATTGAGCCTGATATCGTGAATCGCCCCGGTGCAGTGGAACTGCCGCCCATTAAAGGAGAAGTTATTTTTGATCATGTAACTTTTGCTTATGAGGGCGATGAATATGTGCTTAAAGATATTAATTTTCAGATTAAACCCGGAGAGACAATTGCCCTGGTGGGCCATACCGGATCCGGGAAAACTACCATTGTTAACCTCATCAGCCGCTTTTATGATGTCACCCACGGCCGGGTGCTCATTGACGGCTACGATGTCAGGGATGTGACCTTGGAATCCCTGCGCCGTCAGATGGGGATTATGACGCAAGATACTTTTATGTTTTCTGGCAGTATTATGGATAATATCCGTTACGGCCGTTTGGATGCCACCGACGATGAAGTAATTGCTGCGGCCAAGGCTGTGAAAGCCCACGATTTTATCATAAAATTAGATAAAGGTTATCATACGGATGCCAATGAACGCGGAGCCAGGCTTTCCGCCGGCCAGAGGCAGTTAATTGCTTTAGCCAGAGCGCTGTTGGCCGATCCGCGAATCCTTATTTTAGACGAAGCCACAGCCAGCATTGATACCCAAACGGAAATGCTGGTCCAGGAAGCACTTAATACAATTTTTAAAGGCAGAACTTCCTTTGTGATTGCCCATAGATTATCAACCATCCGCAATGCGGACCGCATTTTTGTGGTGGACGACGGCCAAATTAAAGAAGTAGGCAACCATAACCAGCTTTTGGCCAAAAAGGGACTTTATTATCAACTGTACATGGCGCAATATCGTTTTCTTGGTGCCGGGGCATAAAAAAAGCCGGATGTTCCCTTTTAGAGAGTAAGGGAGCTGAAACCGGCTTTTTCCAGCATAATTTTTCCGGGACCTTTAGGAAAATAAAGGGTAATTTTTGTGATCATGTCCGGATTAAAATCCGGATTTATTTTTTGCAAAGTTTGTAGAGGGATAGCATAAGTTTGCAAAACGGCTTCGGCGGCTTCTTTATATTTGTCTTTTTTCATGATCTGATCAAAAAAAGGCAAAATGGTATATTGGGTATAAAACTGTCGGGGGATGGGCTGAAAGGCGGAAAGCGGCAAGCGTACGCTTACATTGCCGGTGATTTCCACTTCTACCTGCGGTGGTTCCAGATTTTTTTGCGCTTCTGTGAGCTCCTTTGGCAAATTGGCCAGTGAAAACACGACAAAAGTGGGTGTTTCCGCCAAGCGGTGCCGGCGAAAAGTTTCTGAAACATGTATGGTGTAGGTGGCAGGCTGCTCCCAGGCAAGTATTAAGCCAAAATAACCTTTACCTTTGCCGCGGCGGTCCAGAGCTTCTGCAATTTCGCAAGTGGAAAAACCGCCGGCGGCGGCTGTAACGCCATAGCTAAATTTTTCTTTATTGCTTTGCCTGTTAAAGGTAATTAAAGGGACAAATTTTCCGCTTTCAAAACGAGTGACATAATAAGCTTGCGGCAGCCAACTTCGACCACAGCGCCAATCAAGAAAGAGCGGCAGGTATTGTTTATCCCCTTTAAGGGCAAAGTCAAGAAAAGCGGCCAGATAGATGCTTGTTATTTGGCGCTGTGCTTCTGCTGCCAGAGTGGTTCTACGATTTAAAAACAATCCTTGTGGCAAAGAGATGTCTAAGCTTCCCCACTGGGTATTAAAATGGCTGTGATTGGCTTCCCCGATATAGAGGGAAGCTTTAAATTTTTCCGATCCGGGAGAAAATGTGCAGCGGGCATACTGCTTATCGCCGGCAAAAGTATTTACGTCTGCATCCTGGCCCCCATGCAGTACCAGGTAAGATACATCATGGAGCCTGGTTTTTTTCCCGTCAATGGTTGTGTCGGTGGGTGCCAAAGCAATCACTGCCTGAATTTTTAAATTTTCAAAACCGGAAAGGGAGGGGTCACCGGCAAACCAGCGCCTATAATCTGCCGCCATGGCGGCTGCTTGCCCACCCCGGGAATGCCCCGCTAAAGCAATTTTTTGCAGATCTACCTTTTGGTAAAACGGGTTGCCGGGGGTGGCGTTAAACTTTTGGATCTGCAAAAGATGCTGCATTAACAGCCATGCCCGCACTTTCATATCGTCGTCCGGAATGCCTGACCAGTGTGAATAATTGAGGAAATTTTCATCAATGGAGACGGCGATATAGCCACGGCTTGCCAGAAGCTCCCCCAGGTAAGCGTAGCCGGCATCGGAGAAATACTCCATGGTGTGATTGCCGTGGACAAAAAGGACTAAAGGAAAAGTTCCCTGTCCTTCCGGCATCCAGACGCGGCCGTTAAGGGGCAGGTTTGTTTCCGTAAAGCCCCAAAAATAAGTCCGCAAAAGCGGCCATTCCTCTGCTTTAATATATAAAGCTGCGTCTACCGCCGGGGTAAGCAAATCTGTGCCGGTGCCAAATTCCCTACGGTGTTTATCTCGGCCGCTACCGTAAGTAAAAGAGAGGATATTATAAGGGCCCGGGCGGCCGGGATTGCTGCCAAGGTTTGTGCAAATCAGGTGAGAAGGTTCACCAATATCCACATCAGACCATGACCTTTGCTCTTCTTTGCCGGCGGATAGTACCACTATCAGTACTGTAAGCAGTATAAGCAAGACAAATTTATACTTGCGCGGAAACTTCTTCTGGACAAAAAAATTTAAAACTAGACCCAGGACAAAACTTAACAGCACATATGATACGGCAATAATAACGGCAAAGAAAACAGTGGTGCGGGCGGAGCGGAGCAAGAAATAAACCAATAAACCGGTATAGAGCATACTGCTCAAAAAAATGCGGGGAAGAGGCAAAGGAAGCAAAGAAAGGAGAAGGGAAAAGAGCTTGGTGGTGAGGGAAAAAAGGAGTACATGAACGGTAAAATAAAGCACAAGATCCCAGAAGAGGCCAAGCCCTGTAGGCGCTCCCAAACCGCCCACAATCGCTGCCGCCCCCGCTGTAAGCCAAAAACTTACGGTTAAAACTCGCCAGAAACTTGTAGCGTAAACAGAGTCAATTTTGTCTTTTGTTTTTAAGCTTCTAAAGATGTTTTTCACGCTTCTTACCTTTCCTTAAATCTTTCTTTGCTTCTTATTTTCGCAGTTCGGGATAACTTTTTTCTTTTGGTGAAAAAAGCGTGATGCTTTTTCACACCACGCTAAGACTGTTAGACTTGAAAGTTTATTTTAATGGATGATAACTTTCAGGCCCATTTCTTCCAGTAATTTTTTCCTGGCTTGTACCAATTCATCGGCAGGCGGATCGGCAACCAAGACGGGCGCTTCCCTGTGCAGCCGCTCATATTTAACTACCCCTAAAGTATGATAAGGCAGAAGCTGTACAACCTCCACAGCATCTCCTAGGCTGCAAATAAACTCACCGGCATCTTTAAAGCTTTTTACGGAATCGTTAAATTTCGGGATAATGGGAATTCTAATCTGAAACTTGCCGCCGGCGGCTGCTATTTTTTTGGCGTTTTCTAAAATCCTCTCATTGGGCACACCGATGACCATTTTATGCAGTTTACTGTTCATGTTTTTGAGATCATAGAGAAAGAGGTCTGTATAAGGTAAAACGGCTTCTATGTTTTTCCAGTCAACATAGCCGCTGGTGTCGATGGCAGTGTGGATGCCTTCTTCTTTACAGCGCTTTAAAACTTCCCGCAAAAATTCATACTGATAAAGGCATTCTCCCCCCGAGAAAGTGACGCCGCCGCCTGATTGCTCGTAAAAGGGGATGTCACGACGAATATATTTCATGATTTCATCCACGGTATAATCGGTACCGCAAAGATATAAAGCTTGAGACAGGCACGCCTTTGCACAGGCGCCGCAGTTATCACATTTACTGCGATCAACTGTCACCAGTTGAATTTCTGTATCATCCGTCAATGATTTTTTCTTTTTACCCGGTTTAATGGCGTTGTGTGGACAAGCGTCTAAACATTTACCGCATTTTTCAATGCCTTCACATCTAATTTCCATCCAATTCAGTTCGGTATGAAACGCCACCGATTCAGGGCTGTGGCACCAAGGGCAGCGCAAGGGACAGCCTTTCATAAAGATAGTTAGGCGTATACCAGGACCGTCATGAACGGAAAAGCCTTGAATATCAAATATTTTCCCCGTAAGTTCCGACATTTTTCTCCTCCCAAAATTTTGTTGTCATATTTTGTTGCCATTACCGCAAAACTTTGTTTCGACCACCAAAGCAAACCGGGTAAAATATTTTTTTCACATGCTTTTTGGTCTGGCCGGAAATGGTGTACATTTACAAATTTTTGCGTATATGTTATGTTTTAATTGTAGTATAAGTTGGAGAAAAAGTATAGTTTAAATTGCGCTGGAGGTGGATTATGTATACTTTAAAACCGGTTACGGAGCGTGTGCGGAAAATCCGGGAAAAATATCGTACGACACAGCCAGAGATTTGCACCTCACGCTATAGAATTGTGACAGAATTTTATATGCAGCATCCGGAAATTACAGGCATCTTGAAAAGGGCATTAAATTTTAAGAATATTTGTGAAAAAATAGCTATTCGTATTGATGAGGGGGAAGTAATTGTCGGGGCGCAATCTTCCAAATTCCGCGCCTGTGCGCTTTATCCGGAAAACTCCATTGAATGGCTCCTTGATGAGCTCAAAAGTGGTTTTATTTCCACCAGAGATATTGATCCTTACATTGTTTCCGCAGAAGATAAAGAATACATCCTTAGCACCGGCGATTTTTGGCTGAAAGAATGCATGAGTGCCAAGATGAACCCCTATATTCCCGAGGGTTATTTTAAGCATATGCACAATAATGTCATTATGCTGAATGAAAAAGGCTGGGCACAGGCACCGGTGGGCCATTTTTGCGCCGATTATAATGCAGCCATCCGCAAAGGCTTTGCCGCCATTAAAGCGGAAGCGGAAGCCAAAATTGCCGAGATCGAAGCAAAAGGAATCTTTGGCGATACCATCGAGCAATATAATTTCTATCGCGCTATAGTTATTGTCTGCGACGGCATGATGATTTTAACAAAACGCTACGCCAAACTGGCGGAAGCATTGGCCGCCAAAGAAAAGAATCCGGCACGTAAAAAAGAACTGGAAGCCATGGCAGATACCCTCAATTGGGTTATGGAAAAGCCGTGCCGCACTTTTCATGATGCGTTGCAGACAATTTTTATGTACCAGACTTGCATGTGCCTTGATGCCAATATGCACGGCATCAGTTTTGGCCGCATTGATCAGTACCTGGGTGATTTTTATGAAGCCGACCTTAAAGCCGGCCGGATCACGCCGGAATATGCCCAGGAGTTAATGGATTTGTTTTTCCTGAAAGTGGCGGAGATGAATAAACCCTGGGGTTATGGCCCCACCATGGCCAATCCCGGTTACACCAGCGGGCAATTGATGACTTTGGGTGGTGTTAAACCGGACGGCACTGACGCCACCAACGATGTTACTTTTATGATGCTGCAAGCATCGGGACGGCTGCTGTTGCATGATCCGCCGTTGGCGCTGCGCATTCATAAAAACACGCCTCCCGAACTGTGGGAAGCGGCCATTGAAACGACAAAACTGGCAGGCGGCGTGCCTACTTTTGAAAATGATGAGATTATTATTCCGGCACTAATGAAAAGGGGCATGTCCCTGGAAGATGCCAGGAATTATGTACTGATCGGCTGTGTTGAGCCCGGCGGCTGCGGCAATGAATGGCCGGCCTGCGGCGGTATTGGTGTAGATACCTACTTTAATTTAGCCAATTGCCTGATGCTGGCCATCAATGACGGCTATAACACCATGGCAGGACGGTACGGCGAACCTCCGCGCAAAGAGCGCTGCGGTCTGCCTACAGGTTATCTGTATGAGATGGAAAGCTTTGACGAAGTGCTGGAAGCTTTTAAGCAACAAACAGAATTTTTTGTGAAATGGTTTGCCAGTAATATCAACGCCTTTGAGTATGTAGCCCGTGATGTGCTGCCGCAACCGGTAATTTCCGCTACCATGCAGGGTTGTATGGAAAAAGGTAAAGATGTCATGTATGGCGGCGCCAAATATAATTCAACCGGTATTGCCGGTGTAGCCATCGGAAATGTGGCCGACAGCCTTTATGCTATTAAGCATCTGGTTTTTGACAAGAAAATTTGTACCGCCCGGGAACTGTATGATGCCCTTATGCATAATTGGGAAGGCTATGAAGAGCTGCACAGCTATATTAAAAATGAAATGCCCCGTTATGGCAACGGTATTTCTGAAGTCGACCAGTATGCCAAATGGGCTGCCGATGTTTTTGCCAATGCCGTAACTTCCTGTACCGGACCGCGGGGAAGATTTAGTGCAGGCTTGTATCCTGTGACAATTAATGTGGTTTTCGGCAAAATGACCAACGCCACTCCGGACGGGCGCTTCGCCGGCGAACCACTTGCCGACGGCATTTCTCCGGTGCAGCAGATGGATAAAAACGGTCCTACGGCTATTTTAGTTTCTACTTCGCAGATAGACCAGGGTAAATTCTCCAACGGTACTTTGTTAAACATGAAATTCCATCCCAATGCCCTTAAAGGCGAAGACGGCGTCAGCAAGTTGGCCAATTTGATTCAGACTTACTTTAGCATGGGCGGTATGGAAGTGCAGATTAATGTGGTTAGCGGTGAGACATTACGGGACGCCCAAAAGAACCCGGACAAATATAGAGATTTAGTGGTGCGGGTGGCCGGCTTCAGTGCCTATTTTGTGGAGCTGCATGTGGACGGCCAAAATGACCTGATCCGCAGAACAGAATTGGCTTTATAAATGCAAAAAGCTGAGCCGTGAAAACGGTCTCAGCTTTATTTTTCTCCTTCTGCAGCGGAAAAAGAAATACTGCGATGGGCCAAATCAATTAATGCATTTGTGATTTCTTCCAAATCAAAAATGATACGATGGGTTGACATTAAAGAGAAGATATCTAAACCGTGAATATGTTCTGCCTGCCAGTTTTTTAACTGCAGCCGCACTTTTTCTTGCAGCGCTGTAATTTCTTCCGTTCGCTGTTTTATCTCCGGAAGTAAACTGTGATCTTTTCCCGCCACCAGGGAAAAGACACTGTGATGCAGCCTACCTAACATGTGTGCCAAATCTGAAACTGTTTGCATAAGCAGTTCAAATTCTGCACTGCGAGGCCTGGCAGTTCCTTGTTCCGTTTGCAGTTTGTGCTCCCAGCGCCTCTGGCCTACCAAAACGATATCCCGTATTTTTGCCAAAACCCGATTTAAAAAATGGACACCACGTTCGTAGAGCACCAGTGCCTGCACATCAACGCCTTCCAAATAGATGCCGTAACGGGTTTCCGCTCCGGTTTTCAAAAATTCCAGCTCCGTGGCTAAACAGTTAATTTCGGCTTCCGCCTCACTTAAAGCCTTTAACGCTTCGGTAGCCAGTTCTGTTTTATTATTGGCGTAAGCATTAACTGCTTTAACATATAAATCCGGAAAGCTTTGTGTGATATTTTTTAGTTCCTGACGAAAGGTTGATTCATGGCGTGGCGGCAAGAGAATAATATTTGTAGCTGTGGCCACGGCAATACCAACCAAGGTGGAGGTTACTCTTCCCAGTACATAGTAAAAAGGATTATGTGCATCATCTCCCATAATGGCAATGACGGTGAGGCAGGCCAGGACAATTCCCTCCTCCCAGCCCAGCTTTTTAAAAACGGGGATCAGGATGACCAGGGCAAAGGCCATGGCCACCAAGTTGGCACCAAAGACATAATAAAAAGCCAACCCAAAAAGGCCGGCCACAATGGTCGTCATCGCCCGCGCATAGCCCTTTTGCAAACCGGTAGTGATACTGGGCTGAATGCAGATTACGGCCGCCGTGCCGGCCAGTAAAGGCAATGAATGAGGTACAAGCCTGCACAAAAAAACAGATAAAGAGGCAGCCAAGGCAGTTTTCAGTGTTCTGGGACCGAAAAAAGAGGCAAGAAAACGTTTTAATTTCAACACCATGCACCACCATAACTTTATACACACTATTGTACTTAGACCGGCATTTCTGGTCAAGACAGAAATAATTATCCAGTGATAACGCCAAAAGTTGTTAAGGGGTTAGTGTTGCACCGGAATGTGCCAAGATTATTCCTGGGCAAATAAGCTGGTGCTAAGGTATTTTTCTCCCCGGTCAGGGAAAATAACCACTACAAACCCCTCGTCAATTTCTTTAATGCATTCCAATGCAGCCAGCATGGCGGCACCGCTGCTCATGCCCACAAATATACCTTCATGGCGCACAATTTCCCTACTCATCTCAAAGGCTGCTTCCGAGTCAATCATCACTCTTTTATCGATTTGCTGTGGGTCATAAATGGCGGGAACGATTGCTTCTTCCATATTTTTTAGGCCTTGTATGTAATGGCCTTTTACCGGGTGTGCTTCAACAATTTGTATGCGCGGATTTTTTTGTTTTAATGCCATCCCCACACCCATAATGGTGCCGGAGGTACCTAAGGCGGAGACAAAATGTGTGATTTGCCCCCTGGTATCCTCCCAAATTTCATTGGCAGTAGTTAAATAATGGGCCAGCTTGTTATATTCATTGGAAAATTGATCAGGCATAAAATAACGGTCCGGATATTTAGCCACTAATTCCCGGGCTTTTTGGATGGCACCGTCTGTACCCAAGGCGGCATCTGTAAGCGTAACTTTGCCGCCAAAGGCTTCTATCATTTTACGCCGTTCTACAGAAACTGCTTCACTCATGACAATTTCTACTTTATAACCTTTCACCGCCCCAATCATGGCCAGGCCGATGCCGGTATTGCCGGATGTGGGCTCGATGATGGTTTTGTCCGGCGTGAGCTCACCGTTTTCTTCCGCCTGTTCAATCATTTTTAAAGCAATACGGTCTTTAATACTGCCTGTGGGGTTAAAACCCTCCACTTTGGCAAAGAGCGGGATGTGGGGTTTAGGATTTAATTTGTTGATGCGTACAAGGGGAGTACGACCGATGGTTTCTAGGATATTATTGAACATGTGCATTATCCTTCCTTTGGTTTAAACTCTTGCTTAATCATACTATACCATTCCTTGAAAACGGCGACAATAAGTTGGAAACTCCTTGTGTCGCTAAAACCAAAACTTTGGCGGCAGGAAAAAGATGCAAACATAAAAAAGTAAAGCGCTGATTTGGTTTATAAAGGAGCAGGTCTGGGCACGAAAATTTACAGTTAACCTATGGCTAAAGAAGTAAAGTTAGTGTAAAATTACTATAGGTTTTTGAAGGAAAAATCTATTTAAAATAGAAA
>ERZ773359.3846-NODE-3846-length-16579-cov-5.446199_pt1 | contig 16579 bp, 16 predicted proteins | sample MGYA00374955_ERZ773359 | MGnify/ENA primary metagenome ERZ773359 (study PRJEB29098, sample SAMN04486028) | biogas fermenter metagenome | study: EMG produced TPA metagenomics assembly of the Biogas fermentation microbial communities from Germany - Plant 4 DNA1... | reverse complement strand
TATTCTATTATAGAAGCAACAGCACCTGCGCCTACTGTTCTTCCGCCTTCTCTTATAGCAAATCTTAAGCCTTCTTCTATTGCTATAGGTGTTATAAGCTTTATTGTCATCTCTACGTTGTCGCCAGGCATGCACATTTCTACGCCTTCTGGTAGGTCTATTACGCCTGTTACGTCTGTTGTTCTAAAGTAAAATTGTGGTCTATATCCCTTAAAGAATGGGGTGTGTCTTCCACCTTCTTCTTTTGTCAATACGTATACTTGTGCCTTAAAGTGGGTATGTGGCTTTATTGTTCCTGGCTTTGCCAATACCTGGCCTCTTTCAATTTCTGTCCTTTGTATACCTCTTAATAATACTCCTATATTGTCGCCTGCTTCTGCTTGATCAAGAAGCTTTCTGAACATTTCTACCCCTGTTACTACTGTTGTTCTTGTTTCTTCGGTTAGACCTACTATCTCTACGTTGTCTTGTACCTTCACTGTTCCTCTTTCTACTCTTCCTGTTGCAACTGTTCCTCTTCCTGTTATGGAGAATACGTCTTCTACAGGCATCAAGAATGGTTTGTCTGTAGCTCTTTCTGGTGTTGGAATGTAAGCGTCTACTTCTGCCATAAGCTGACGGATTTTTCCGCACCATTCACAGTCTTCGTTTCCACATCCGCATTCCAATGCTTTTAGTGCTGAACCTGCAACGATTGGTGTGTCGTCTCCAGGGAATTCGTATTCATTCAACAGTTCTCTTACTTCCATTTCAACTAGCTCGATAAGTTCTGCATCATCTACCATGTCTACTTTGTTTAAAAATACTACAATGTATGGTACTCCTACCTGTCTGGACAACAGTATGTGTTCTCTTGTCTGTGGCATCGGACCGTCTGCTGCTGAACATACTAGTATAGCTCCGTCCATCTGAGCTGCTCCTGTTATCATGTTCTTTACATAGTCAGCGTGACCTGGGCAGTCAACGTGTGCATAGTGTCTGTTTTCTGTCTCATATTCAACGTGTGATGTGTTTATTGTTATTCCTCTTTCTTTTTCTTCCGGTGCCTTGTCTATCTCATCATATTTTGTAGCAGTTGCTCCGCCAAATTTTGATAATACTGCAGTTATTGCTGCTGTCAATGTTGTCTTACCATGGTCAACGTGTCCTATGGTTCCTATGTTTACATGGGGTTTGGTTCTTTCAAATTTAGCCTTTGCCATTTCCTATTTTCCTCCTTTATATGTATATCAATTAAATAAAATTGAAAGGTTTATATTAAAGCATCTTCTGATTAATAAACTCTGCCTGGCGTATCATAAGATGGAGCCCACGACCGGGCTTGAACCGGCGAACCTCCGCCTTACCAAGGCGGTGCTCTACCTGCTGAGCTACATGGGCGTACTTTTTGGAGCGGGCAACGGGAATCGAACCCGCACAGCCAGCTTGGGAAGCTGGTATTCTACCACTAAACTATGCCCGCAGAGTTTGGTGGGGAAAGGTGGATTCGAACCACCGAAGTCTGAGACAACAGATTTACAGTCTGCCCCCTTTGGCCACTTGGGTATTTCCCCATTTATTATTTAACCAGAGTAACTAATTAGTTATTATAATACGCTGTAATTCATTTGTCAATACGTACAGCCATCTTGCTTTACATGAAGTTTTTAACTTTATTTAGTCCTATATGAATACCAAAAAACTTAACAAAAAATTATTAGTCCTCATTAGATTCGAGAAATTTTTCTAGTTTTCTTTTTACCCTTTGGAGAGCATTGTCGATAGATTTAACATGCCTGTCCAAATCAACAGCAATCTCTTGATAGGATTTCCCTTGAAGATAAGACATCAGGACTTCAAGTTCCAAATCACTAAGAATCTCACCTATTTTAGATTCTATAGAGCATAACTCTTCTTTGCTGATGATCAATTCTTCCGGATCAGTAATCTTAGTAGCGGTTAGAATATCTAAAAGAGTCCTATCTGATTCTTCATCGTAAATAGGCTTATTCAGTGAAATATACGAATTTAGTGGAATATGTTTCTGCCTGGTAGCTGTCTTGATAGCAGTGATTATTTGCCTCGTTATACATAATTCTGCGAAAGCTCTGAAAGATGATAGCTTGTCATTTTTAAAATCCCTAATGGATTTATATAATCCTATCATTCCTTCCTGAACTATATCCTCTCGATCAGCACCGATAAGAAAATAAGACCTGGCTTTTGCCCTAACAAAATTTTTATATTTATTTATTATATATTCCAGCGCTTCCTTATCACCTTCCCTAGCTTTTAAAACAAGCTCTTCATCCATCATGCTATCAAAACAAACTTCATTATCATTTTTTGCTTTTGCTTCCACTATATCTCCTCCAAGCTTTAGCTCTTATCATCTATATTATTATACATATTTAATCAGTCTTTTTCAAGGATAATACCATTCTTTACTTCAATGAGCCACAAGCAGCATACTTACTTAATGGATGCTGCCTTCTTGAAATGCTGATGAGCCTTTTTGTCTAGCCCTTTGTTTTTTTGCTTCAAAAATAATAATTGCACAGGATACGGCTGCATTTAGAGATGATATTTTTCCTGCCATCGGTATTCCAATAATAAAATCACAGTTCTCTTTCACCAATCTGCCAAGGCCTTTGCCTTCGCTTCCCACTACCACTGCCAAAGGGCCGGTCAAATCTTTTTCAAAATAAACTTCCCCGTCTGCATCTGCCCCTGCTATCCACAACCCTTTTTCTTTTAAATAATTGATGGTCTGGTTGATATTTGTAACCTTGGCTACAGGCACATATTCAACTGCTCCAGCAGATATTTTTCCTATTATAGGTGTTAGGCTTGCTGCCCGCCTTTTTGGAATAACTACACCATGAACTCCAGCTCCCTCGCAACTCCTAAGTATAGAACCTAGATTTTGAGGATCTGTTATTTCATCTAGTATGACTATAAAGGGATCTTCTTCTTTTTCCTTTGCCCTTTCCAATATATCATCTATGTCATAGTATTTATATATTGCAGCAGAAGCAATTACTCCCTGATGGCTCTTAGTTTGGGACATATGATCAAGCTTTGCCTTGTCAACTTCTTTTATTAGTATGTTTTTATCTCTTGCTATGGCAATAATCTGCTTTATTGAACCTTCCAGCTGTCCTCTCTGCACAAAAAGTTTGTCTATTTCTCTGCCTGATTTCAATGCTTCCAGCACAGGATTTCTGCCCTCAATTAAGTTTATATAATAATCATCATATATTTCTGCATCTTGTGTTAGCTTAGGTTTTCCTTCTTTTAGAACTTTTTTCTTTTCTAGTTTATCATTTTTTTTGTCCATTTTTTTTCTTTCCTTATCATTATGTTTTCCCTTCAATTTCTTTTTTTCTCTTATTGCCATATGCATCATCCTTTTATAAATTTTTTTCAATTATATTATCTTCAGTTTGTTTTTTAGTATTCCTTAAAATATTGGACATGCTTTCTGCTACAAATTATTAAACTTTTCCCTTACTTCTGATGTTTTTCCACAACTCATACTGCCTTCAGGACATGGACCATTAAGACAGCATGGCCCAGCATTCTTAAATAAAATAGGCGCAACTTCTCTAACTTTTTTAAGCATTTCAGTTGCCATATCTCTTATTTCCCATTGAGCCCTTTCACAGCATCTAGTTCTAAAAAAGTTATATAATGCTCTTGCGGACATTGTGAACACTATTTTTGTTTCACATGCATTGGGGAATACATATCTGGCATCTTCTATTGAAACTTTTTCAGCCATTTGAGCCGCTTTTTTTTCTGTTTTTCCTTCTTTTATATATCTATCATAATTTTCCTTATATAGTATTTCTACTAATTTATCATAAGCTTTCTGATCTTCTTCCATTGTTTTAATGAATAATTTACGAGCCTCTTCTATTGCAGCTATTTGCGGTGGAATTATGTACTCAAACTGATCTAACTTTACATATCTTTGTGACTGCTGAGAGTATGAACATCCTATCCTATGCCTGACCAATTGATGCGTAAGGACCCGGCTCACTCCTTCCACTCCAAAAGTAAATGAAACATGCTCTATAGGGCTTTCATGCCCAAGTTCCATTAACATTTCAAGAAATCTTGATACTCTTTCTTCATTCAGCCCATCTAATATTTCATCTATGCCAACCTTTGAATAACATAATTTGGCTGATGCAGCTATTAATTTCTCCGGCTCTGGAGTAAAGCGTATCAATTCTACCTTCATATGCATCATTCCTCATTTCATGTATATTTTTGTATCTTTACCCCTGAATAAACATCTTTATTATCTCTATAATGAATAAAGCATTAAGCTTTTAGATCACTGTTTATGACCCTCATATAGTAAAATATCAATTTAATAGAAGTTCTGTTAATTATATATATTTTAATTATATTAGATAGGTTTGTCCATAACTTGTTTATATATTTATAGATAGGCCTAAAACACTAGGAACGGTCACTACCGTTTCTAGTGTTTTTTCTGTATTACTATATCTATTTTTGATCATTATCATAACTTATTTCAATAATTAGGTGTAAAAGTTCCATAAGTCTATCCATGCAATTATTGAGATAGAGATACCCTAAAAGGGCTTCGAATCCAGTGGCTTGTTTGTAATCTGCTAACTGAGCATTTTTGGGCATAGAAGTTGTTTTAGCATTTCTGCCTCTTCTGAGCACATTTTTCTCTTCTTCTGTAAGATAATTGTCAAGTTTTTCTGCCATCTCCGCTTGAGCCTTAGCCTTAACAAATAAAACTGCTTTTTTATGAAGTTTTGAAACCTGTACATTGCCCTCAGAAACAACTAAGGTTCTTACAAAAAGCTCGTAAACAGAATCACCAATATATGCAAGCACGGCAGGATTATACATTAAAATATCTGACTTTTTAATTTTGCTGATAATATCTTCTTCAATAGACTGTAAATATTGGCCGTATTCTTTATCTATAGAATCGTATTCTCTAAATCTATTTTCTTTATCCATACAACTATATCCTTCTCCATTTAACTCCTTGGGGTGTATCTTCGAGTATTATACCTCTATTCTTTAAATCGTCTCGTATTTTGTCAGCCAAAGCCCAATTTTTCTCTTTCCTTGCTTTTTGCCTTTCCTCTATGAGCCTCTCAATTTCGTCATCTAGGCTTTCTTCTTCTTTATTTACAATTCTCAGTACACTTGTCAATTCTATAAACATATCATATGCTGATTTTATTATAGTTTTTGGTGAGTTTTCATTAATATTTGAATTTATATCTCTCACCAGATCAAATATTACAGAAACTGCATCAGCAGTGTTCAGATCATCATCCATAGCCTCAATAAATCTGTCTTTATAGGTTAATAACCTATTTCTAAATGCTCTATCATCTTCGTTTTCTTCTTTATCCTCCGCATTTCCCATCAGATGCAAAAGATTATTCTTTGCAATATAAAGTCTTTCCAAGCTGTTTTTAGTGCTATCCAGCAAATCTTTACTAAAGTTTATAGGGCTTCTATAGTGTGAAGAAATCATGAATAACCTTACAACTTCAAGATCATATGATTCGCTTATATCCCTGACAGTAAAAAAATTCCCTTGAGACTTTGACATTTTCTCATTATTTACATTTATAAAACCATTATGCATCCAGTATCTTGCAAATGGCTTCCCTGTTGCTGCTTCGCTTTGGGCTATCTCATTTTCATGATGAGGAAATATTAAATCCTGTCCACCTGAGTGAATATCTATTGTCTCACCAAGATATTTCATAGCCATTGCTGAACACTCAATATGCCATCCTGGTCTTCCCAATCCCCAAGGACTATCCCATGCTGGTTCTCCTGGTTTTTGTTTCTTCCATAGGGCAAAATCCATTGGGTTTTTCTTTTGTTCTCCTACCTCGATTCTTGCGCCGGCTTCCAGTTCTTCCATGTCTTGTTTTGAAAGTTTACCATATTCTTTGTATTTTGCTGTATCAAAATAAACATCTCCGTCAACTTCATAAGCAAACCCTCTATCTTGTATTTTTTTTATCACTTCAATTATGTCGGGTATCAATTCTGTCACTCTCGGATGATAATCTGCTTTTTTTATTCCTAATCCTTCTGCATCCTTAAAATATTCCTCAATATATTTATCTGCTACTTCTTTTTCAGTAATGCCTTCTTCCTTTGCTTTTCTGATAATTTTATCATCTACATCGGTAAAATTCTGTACAAATGTAACCTTATAGCCTCTGTACTCTAAATAGTTCCTTAATATATCAAATACGATAAAAGGTCTTGCATTTCCGATATGAAAATAATTATATACGGTAGGCCCGCAGGAATACATTTTAACCTCTCCAGGCACTAAAGGTACAAACTCTTCTTTTTTTCTGGTCATAGTATTATATATTTTCATGTCTATCCCTCCGCTATATATTTTAATATTGTAATTCAAAAATATTATATTTTTAGGCTATGAATATTTATTTCATTATTAAAAATAAAATCGCCCCGTAAGAGGCGACATATGACGCGGTTCCACTCTTTTTAAACTCAAAACTATAACGGCATTACCGCCTATGGTTACTACTTTCGCCATAGGTGCTAACGGGCGCACTTCAATATATCTCCCCCAAGGCCCCTTTCAGCCTGTGAAAGCCTCTCTCTGCTGGTTTTGATATATCTACTCTTCCCGATCATCGCTTCATTTATTGACTTATATAATATTATGAGAAAAAAGTTATTTTGTGTCAATAGCCAAAAGATATTTCATGTATTTCTTATTGCCTATATAAATATATACTTCTTCCGGAACTGATGCTTTTCTATCTTTTCTCATCAATAACACTTTGAAACCTTCTTGGCTTCCTTCTTTCCCCCTAATAAACTTAAAAGGAGAATCTGATATGGTTTCTTTGTATATATATGGATTATCTAAATAAACGATTCTTTCCGTAGGAACTAAATCGTTTCTAGGAGGCATTGTGATTCTCGCTAATAAAATCATCCCCAATATCATTATTATTGATATAAGAGTGAATCTGTTGCCGCCTAATCTATTTATGATTCTTCTAATCATAATAACCCACCTTGTGTTTCACCTGAATACACGCTGACTACGGCATAAGCAGCAATTCCTTCTCCAGTGCCGACAAAACCCAGACCTTCTGTGGTGGTAGCTTTTATGTTTATCTTATCAGTATCTATATTCAATACGGAAGAGATATTATCCTTCATAGCTTCTACAAAAGGAAGGAGTTTTGGTTTTTGGGCTACAACTATGCTATCTATATTTGATATGATGTAATTTGCATCCTCAACTGCTTCTGCAGTTCTTTTAAGAAGAACTAAACTAGATATATCTTTATAGGAAGGGTCATTATCAGGAAACATAGTCCCTATATCTCCCAATCCACAAGCGCCCAGCAATGCATCAATAATTGCATGTAACAGCACATCAGCATCGGAGTGACCTGACAGTCCTTTGTCAAAGGGTATTTCTACACCACCAATAATCAGCTTTCGTCCTTCCACCAATCTATGTACATCGTAACCATTACCTACTCGAAACACATTAAATCCTCCCCGATTCTAAAATAAGCTTTGCAAAGGCTAAGTCTTCAGGAGTGGTTATTTTTATATTATCATAACTGCCTTCAATAATTTTTACTTTAAACCCTAATTGCTCTACCAGCATAGAGTCATCAGTAGCTTTTATTTTATTGGTTCGGCAAAACTCATAAGCCTGTACAATTATTTCTTTGACAAAAACTTGAGGAGTTTGGGCTAACCATAACCGGCTTCTATCAGGTGTTTTTGTTATCAATCCATTTTCATCTGTTATCTTTATGGTATCCTTAACAGGCATCGCTACAACTACTGCCTTATATTGCTTCACTTCTTTTATGGCATTTTCAATTATATCTTTTGTAACAAAAGGCCTGGCCCCATCATGAATAACAATTATATCTGTATTTTTGTTTGTATTTGTAATGCCATTGTAAACCGAATCTTGTCTTTCATTTCCGCCAAAAACTATCTTAAAAGGCTTTTTTATCTCTATTTCCTTAAGAACCTTTTTTTTGCATATCCCTAGATCTTCTTCGGCTATAACAAGTACCACTTCATCTATGGAATCGGATGCAAAAAAAACTTCAAGGGTTCGGGCAAGTATAGCCTTGCCCTTGATGTCCAAATACAGCTTGTTAATGCCTTTATTCATTCTTGTGCCTTTTCCTCCAGCCACAATAACAGCAGTATTCATAAACAAATCTCCAATCCTAGGAAACCTTATCTGCAGCTGATTTGGGTTTTGCAAAAATCATCCTTCCGGCTGCAGTCTGAAGTACACTGGTAACTACAACAGTTATTGTTTCTCCTATAAACTTTCTTCCTCCGTCAACCACAATCATAGTACCGTCATCTAAGTATGCAACACCTTGGCCTGTTTCTTTCCCATCTTTTATAACAGTAACTATCATCTCTTCACCAGGTAGGACAACAGGTTTTACAGCATTGGCCAATTCATTTATATTCAAAACAGGAACTCTTTGGAATTCTGCAACCTTATTCAAATTATAGTCATTGGTAACAACCTTGCCTCCAAGAAACTGAGCAACCTTTAAAAGCTTTGTATCTACTTCGCTTACATCTTCAAAATCCTTTTCAATTATTTCAACAGGTATATCAGTGTCATTCTGGATCTTATTTAGAATATCCAAACCCCTTCTTCCTCTGTTTCTTTTTAGCCCATCGGAAGAATCTGCAATGTGCCTTAGTTCTTCTAAAACAAAAGTAGGGATAATCAATGGACCTTCAACAAAACCTGTCTTTACAATATCTGCTATTCTGCCATCTATTATTACACTTGTATCCAATATTTTTGGTTGCACCTTATGCTCAGGTTTATTAGTCTTATCTTTAATATTGATTCTCTTCAAAAAAGAAAATATATTGGCAAGATCATCCTTTTTCTTAGTAGCAATACTAATTCCTAAATAACCTAGTGCAACATATAGCAATGCAGAAATTATACTGGTAAGCCAAGATATTTGTAAAAGCTTTAAAGGACCGCTTATTAAGTTTGCAATTATAAGACCGATTATTAAACCTATAGAACCTATTATTATTTCACTGGTTGGAATTTTTTGAAGCATGTTCTCTACATTATGAGTTGATTGTGTTCCTCTATTGATAATCCAAGGAGATATTAAGTAAAATATTATTCCACCTATAATACCAGATAATCCAATTAAAAGTATTCTCCTTATGTCTGTAATCTCATATCCAAACATATGAGTTACATTAAAAAACTTCAGTAATAGATAGGTCACCTCAGATCCTAATGCAATTCCCAATAAAGTCAAAATCCATGCTAATATTTTTCTTATCAATTTTTCTCACCTCCTTTTAAGTATATCCAAACCAGGAATTTTTAAACCATGAGAAATTCATGATAATTATAACAAACTTCCTTGTTTTAAAAAACACTGGTTTTTAAAATTCACAGATATTTAATATTTTATTCACTTCTTGTTCCATTTCTTCATAGTCTATGTTTTGGATAAGAGCCATCTCGCTGATCAACATCTCCTTAGAGTGTTCAAGCATCTTTTTTTCTCCCGTAGATAGTTTGCCTTTTGAATTCATACGATGCAGATAATTTACAATTTCCGCTATTTCACTGATATCTCCTTTTTTCAACTTGGCTTCATTTTCTCTAAATCTTATACTCCACTTCTTATCCATGGTTTTAGAAGCCCCCGACAGAATTTTAACCACTTTATCATATGTATCTTTGCTTTCTATTCTCCTTACCCCTATGGATTCAGCCTTATCAATAGGAACCATAAGCTTAATTTGCCCTAGAATCATTTTGATTATATAATATTTTGATACATCACCAAAAACCTCTTTGTCTTCAATAGATTCAATAGTTCCAGCACCATGCATCGGATATACAACTTTATCTCCCACATGAAACATAAAATCCCCCCATTTGCATATACACTACAGTTTGTAGTTTTGCGTCGATAAATGTTGAACCTTATCGCATATATTAAGGCTTGTCAATGTTTTTTTACATTGACAACTAAATTCTATAAATCTATAATTATCTTATAGTACAGTTTATGTATACATGAGCTTAGGAGTGATATGCAGTGAAGGATTTTATATGTAAAGACTTTCAAGAGAGCGTATCCGAGCTTTTGATAAGACACAAAAGCATTTTGGATATAATGACAAAACTTGAAGAGGCTCAGTCTCGGGTTAATAGAGCAGTTGCAAAAGCAGTTACAAACTGTGGTTGTATTAAAGTTAACGGAAGGAAACAGCTTATCCCACTGGATATAGATATTGAAGATTTAAGAAATCACATGAGCACGCATATTGAAGGTGAATTATGTGAAAACTGCAAAGATATTATAGAAAAGGAAATAGGAAATCACCTATTCTATATCACATCCCTTTGTAATACTTTAGACATCAGCCTTAACACTGTTTTGGAAAAGGAGTATGAAAAAATAAACACTTTAGGCATATATAACATGTTTTAATATAAACCCTGCTTAGTGGCAGGGTTTATATTATTAAGTCCAACGCCTCTTCTACATTTTTAACTCCGCAAACCTTTATTCCAAAATTTTCTTTAAGGTTTTTGTAATTATTGTAAGGTATTATACATTTATTAAATCCTAATTTATAAGCCTCGCTTATTCTTTTTTCAGCATTGCTAACCGCTCTTACTTCTCCTGCCAAACCTACCTCTCCAATTATAACAGTACCATCATCTATTTCCTTATCTCTATAACTTGAAGCTATTGCAGCGATGATTCCTAAATCCGAAGATGGTTCATTAAGTTTTATACCTCCGACTACATTCACATAAGCATCATAGTTTTGAAGCTGAAGCCCTAATCTTTTTTCGAGAACAGCCATAAGCATTACCACTCTATTGTAATCTGCACCAGTAGCTGCTCTTCTAGGTACTCCAAAGCTTGTATAGCTCAAAAGAGCTTGTACCTCAACCAGCATGGGTCTAGTGCCTTCCATAGATGCAATTACAGCTGAACCTGATGCTCCCTTCATCCTTCCTGATAACAACATTTGAGAAGGATTAGTGACTTCTTTAAGGCCCTGATCAGTCATTTCAAATATACCTAATTCATTGGTTGAACCAAATCTATTCTTAACTGCTCTTAGAATTCTATAGGACATATGGGAGTCTCCCTCAAAGTACAAGACCGTATCTACCATATGCTCTAAAACTCTTGGGCCTGCAATTGCTCCAGCCTTTGTAACATGCCCTACAATAAATACCGTAACTCCATCACCCTTTGCAATTCTCAGCAAATTACCCGTAGCATCTCTTACTTGGCTTACACTTCCTGGAGCAGACATTATGTTTGGATTGTAAACTGTTTGTATTGAGTCAATAACAAGTAGGTCGGGATTTATATTATGGATATTTATTAAAATATGATCCATATTGTTTTCTGACAATAAATATATGTTTTCTGAACCAGCATCCATCCTTTGAGCTCTAGTTTTTATCTGCCTTGCAGACTCCTCTCCAGAAATATATAGAATTTTTTGCCCCCTTTTGGCTACATTGTCTGCTAATTGAAGCAACAAGGTAGATTTACCTATCCCTGGATCCCCTCCAACCAATACAAGGGAGCCTTTAACAATGCCTCCGCCTAAAACTCTATCTAATTCGTCTAGCCCGGTACCGAGCCTTATTTCATCTTCCAATGATATATCATTCATTTTTTTGGGTTTTACAACATTTAATGATGAAGAGGAGGCTAGATTGGTTTCTTTCACTTCCACTTCTTCAATAAAAGTATTCCACTGACTGCATTCAGGGCATTTCCCCATCCATTTGGGAGAAATACATCCACATTGACTACATACATACTTAGTTTTCAACTTTGCCACCCTTATTTCCTCCTCCCATCATTAGTGCTTTTGTATCAATTTTCTATATATTTCGTCATATTTTGTGCAATACTTTACTGTAATATTTTTTGCTTAAATACCAACTGTTCTCCATCAGAGTCTAATAATACTTTACTTCCAGACTTGATATGTCCTGCCAGCATTTCTTCTGACAATTTATCCTCTACCATTTTTTGTATTGCCCGTCTTAAAGGTCTTGCCCCATAAGCAGGGTCGAAACCTTTGCTTACTAGCAAAGATTTTGCTTTATCGGTTACTTCAATATCAATATTCATTTCTTTTATTCTATCGATTAAGGATTTCAGCATTAAATCCACGATTTTCTTCAAATGTTCTTCTTCTAATTGATGGAATACAATTATATCATCTATCCTGTTTAAAAACTCCGGTCTGAATGTTTTTTTCAATTCATCCATAACATTATCCTTCATTCTTTCGTAGGCTTCTTCTTTTTCATTAGCACCAGATGTAAAGCCCATTACTTTTTGCCTTCTTATGGTGCTTACACCGACATTGGATGTCATTATTACAACTGTATTTTTAAAATCTACTGTTCTACCCTTACCATCAGTAAGCCTTCCATCCTCTAAGATTTGCAGAAGTACGTTAAAAACATCGGGATGGGCTTTTTCTATTTCATCTAACAATACTACTGAATAGGGCTTTCTTCTTACTTTTTCTGTAAGCTGGCCCCCTTCCTCATATCCTACATATCCTGGAGGAGAACCAATGAGCCTTGAAACAGTATGCTTCTCCATATATTCAGACATATCTATCCTAATCATAGCATTTTCATCACCGAATAATACTTCTGCCAAAGCTCTTGATAGTTCAGTCTTGCCAACTCCAGTAGGTCCTAAGAAAATAAAGGAACCTACAGGTCTATTAGGATCTTTCAAGCCTACTCTAGCTCTTTTTATTGCCTTTGATACAGCGCTTACAGCTTCATCTTGGCCTATTACTCTTTCATGAAGTGTTTTCTCTAAATTCAAAAGCCTCTGAGATTCCTCTTCCGCCAGCTTTGTAACAGGTATACCAGTCCAAGAAGATACAATATAAGCAATATCTTCTTCTCCAACTATAAGCTCATTTTCATTAGTCTTTTCATTCCATTCTTTTTTTACTTTTTCAAGCTCTTTTTTTAACTCCTTTTCTTTATCTCTTATTTCTGCTGCCTTTTCAAAATTCTGAGTATTGACTGCTTCCGCCTTTTCTTTTTCTAATGATGCAAGTTCTTCTTCTAGTTTCTTTATATCAGGAGGTGCTGTAAAATTTTTTATTCTTATCCTGGAAGCTGCTTCATCTATAAGATCTATTGCTTTGTCCGGTAGAAACCTATCGGTTATATATCTGTCAGATAGTTCAACAGCTGATTTAATGGATTCATCAGAGATCTTAACCTTGTGATGGGCTTCATATTTATCTCTCAAACCTTCTAGTATTTGAATTGTCTCCTCTTTACTAGGTTCTCCCACCATAACTGGTTGGAACCTTCTTTCCAATGCTGCATCCTTTTCCACATATTTTCTGTATTCATCCAGCGTTGTAGCACCGATGGCTTGTATTTCACCTCTAGCCAATGCTGGTTTAAGTATGTTAGATGCATCTATAGCTCCTTCTGCTCCACCGGCTCCTATGATGGTATGCATCTCATCAATAAATAGTATTACGTTTTTGGATTCCCTGATTTCATTCATCACATTCTTAAGTCTTTCTTCAAACTCTCCTCTATATTTTGAACCTGCAACCATCGCTGACAAGTCAAGAGATACGACTCTTTTATCCTTTAATGTCTCAGGCACATTACCCTCTGCAATTTTTTGAGCAAGACCTTCTGCAATAGCAGTTTTACCTACTCCGGGATCCCCTATGAGCACAGGGTTGTTTTTTGTTCTCCGGCTCAATATCTGTATAACTCTTTCAGTTTCCTGAGCTCTTCCTATTATTGGATCTAGCTTGCCCTCCTTAGCCATCTCAGTCAAATCTCTTCCATATTGATTTAAATTAGGTGTCTTATGGTATTGTGATGGTTTGCCATCTTTTACAGACGCTCCCTTTTCATTGGTCAACTTATTTTTTAGTTCCGCCTCAATTTCCTGAAGATTTAAGCCTAAACTTTTAAGAATCTTGGCCGCTACTCCTTCTCCCTCTCTCATCAAAGCAAGAAGTATATGTTCCGTTCCTACATAGTTATGGCCATAATTCCTTGCTTCATTGATACTGCTTTCTATTATATGTTTAGTCCTTGGAGTATAACCCAACACTTGATTTACATCTTCTTTACCTATTCCAACGGCTGAAGCTACCATTTGCCGTATATTTTCAAGTTCTATACCTTTACCCTTTATTATCTGAGCAGCCACTCCTTGACCTTCTCTTATAAGGCCCAGTAATATATGTTCAGTTCCGATATAATTATGCTTTAGCCTCAATGCTTCTTCTTGAGCAAATAATAAAACCTTTTGGGCTCTTTCAGTAAATTTATCAAACATACCCATGATATCTCTCCTTTTCTCTCGAAAATCCTACAGTTTTTTCCTTATTATTTCTGCTCTTATTATATCCCTGGCCTCTGGAGTCAATTCTTCTCCAGCATACTTTTGCACATTTGCAGGTTGTGTTTCAATCATTATCTCGTTGAGTTGTGTTGCGGTAAGGTTTTTTATTATATTTAAATCCATACCTAACCTAACATCTGATAAGAGCTTCATAGCCTCTTGGGAGGTAATAACTCTAGCATTTCTTAATATGCCCAAAGCTCTCCAAACCCTATCTTCCAACTGGATTCTATTATTATTCATCAATAGGTTTCTAGCTTCCCTTTCTTTTTCCACAATCTGAGTTGTAACAGCATTTATATTTTCGACTATTTCATCTTCTGATAGCCCTAAGGTTATCTGATTGGATATTTGAAATAGATTACCCTGAAACTCAGTACCTTCACCATACATGCCTCGTATAGTCAAGCCTATCTGAGTAACAGTTTGTAATATTTTGCTAATATTTCCTATCATATTTAAGGCTGGAAGGTGCACCATAGAAGAAGCTCTCATGCCAGTACCTACATTTGTAGGGCAACAAGTAAGATATCCAAGTTTTTCATCATAAGTATAATCAAGAGTTTCTTCCAATAAATCATCAACTTCATTGCCTATATCCCATGCGTTTTTCATCTGGAAACCCGGTAATATAGATTGGATTCTTATATGATCTTCTTCATTTATCATTATGCTTATTAAGCCATCCTCTGATACTAATGCTGCACCTTTAACACTTTTAGCCAAATCGGGACTTATAAGGTGTTTTTCCAACAACACCTGTTTTTCCAAAACAGGCATATTGCTCATATTATAGAGTTTATATGATCTTTTACCATCTTTATTTACTGCTGTTTCTACTTGATTCAACAAATTATAAGCTTCTTCCACACTTAAGTAGGAAGGAAATGGAGTGTTTACAATATTCCTCGCTAGTCTTACCCTGCTGCTTAACACAATCTCATTTTGAGGGCCTTCTTGTGTTATCCATCCACACATCATTCATCCCTCCCATTTTTCTTTTCCAAAGCTCTTATTCTATCTCTCAATTCTGCAGCTTTCTCATATTCTTCATTATTTATAGCATTAGTTAGTTGAAGCTTTAACGATTCAATTTCGCGGGCAATTTTCAGTTTACCGCCTGTCCTTTTGGGTATTTTCCCTGTATGACTTATATTGCCATGAACTCTTCTAAATAAAGGAGTTAGTCTATCCCCAAAGGTTTTGTAGCAATTTCCGCAACCAAACCTGCCGGTTTCTCTAAATTTACTGTATTTCATACCGCAAACAGGACATGAAGGATCCTCCATAAAATCCACCTTAATAGGCAGCGGAGCCCCTGCATTAAGCATGCCTGCCAATAGGTCGTTTATAGAAAATCCCATATTCATATTTAATACCCCTTTAGCTAAGGCACATTGTTCACAAAGGTGCATATTTGTTTTTTTACCATTTTCTATTTTAGTAATATGAACAGTAGCAGGCTTTTTCCCACATTCGTTGCATATCATGATTATCTCCTCCAATACATGAATCATACCAACGCTGAAACTAACATAGCTTTTAACAATGATGCTCTTACTTCATCCCTCAAATCCTTCGGTACAACTGCCAAATTATTATCATCTATTGCTGCCTTTATCATTTTGCCTTCTCTCTCGGTTATAAAATCTTCCTTACACATAAAATCAATAAAGCTATATGCCTTTTCTTTATTTAGATTAGGACCAATTTTCTTTGTAAAAACATAGTTTAAGTACCGATGCTTATCAATATCTAATTTTGAAATCTTAATGCAGCCTCCGCCCCCTCTTCTTGATTCTATATAGTAACCTCTCTCTGTGGTGAATCTAGTGGTCAATACATAATTTATCTGTGAAGGAGCACAATTAAAGTAGTCGGCAAGCTCATTCCTCCCAATTTCAATAGTGCCTTCTGCCTCTTCAATTAAATCATTTATAAACTTTTCAATTAGATCACTAATTCTGGCCATAATTATCACTCTTTCTGACTTTGACTTTCTTTGACTTTAATTCCATTATAGCTATTTACCGCTATAGTTGCAAGTATATTTTGCTTAAATTTTATTATTTAATACAGTTTAT
>ERZ773359.3841-NODE-3841-length-16587-cov-9.275708_pt1 | contig 16587 bp, 11 predicted proteins | sample MGYA00374955_ERZ773359 | MGnify/ENA primary metagenome ERZ773359 (study PRJEB29098, sample SAMN04486028) | biogas fermenter metagenome | study: EMG produced TPA metagenomics assembly of the Biogas fermentation microbial communities from Germany - Plant 4 DNA1... | reverse complement strand
TCATATTCTCACCCCTTGTTTTATTTTACCATTTCTTTCATTTTTCTCCAATCTCCATGAGGGGTGATTAAGATTTGAATGTTTAATATCGGCATTTAAGCAAACGGGAGGTGTTCCAAAAGAGATATTGTTTGACAATATGGGAACGGTTGTTGACATCAACTCGAATTTAATATTTAAAACTCTCTAATCAAGTCCCTTTCTTCATCACTCCACACCTAAAGCTTTAAATACAGCATCCTCTGCACTCTGATATGGAATTATTTGAAATGAACTCATTAATTCAGAAGGTACTGTCCCAAAATCTACAAATGACGTGCTAGGTAGAAGGACTTTCTTCGCACCACTATCAAGAGCAACCTGAAGACTATTGGCTAATTCTGTAACCTTAATAACACTTCCCCCGATACTTATTTCTCCAAGCACTGCCAAATTACTTATAACAGGTTTCCCAAGTGCGATAGAGCATAATGCAATTAGAGTAGGAAGAGCCAAGTCTCCTGTCATTCCTATACCATGTAAATCTTGATAATTAATAATATAATCTTTTGTAGTTGTACTTATCGAAGCACTAATCCTATTACCATTGGCTTTAAGATAGTTAAAAGCAGTATCGCTTGCTTCTTTAGATTCACGATTGTTTCCAAGCCCTGTTCTATAAAATTTCCCGTTACCAGGAAGCATTTGAGACTCCAATCTATAGCAACCAATCATTCCATTTCCTCCACTAGCAATTGTATAAACTTGTCCTGGTTTCAGCATACCATCAGGAATTAACTTATCAGCACCCTGTTCAGGCACTCCTACATATTTTTCCTCAAAAGTGTCTAAATCTATATATGAAAAGTTCACATCATAAAATTCCATACCACCTATTTTCTTTAGTTGTTCCTTCACTCTTCTTCTCATCTCAAGAGATAAGCGTAGTATTTCTTCTAGATCATCTTTTGTAAATTCGCCATGAGGATATACAATTTTCAAATAGCCATTAACCATTTTTCTAACCGCAATAGTATCTCTTTGATTTAGATTTTTACCTAATCTAAAATACTTATCTAAGCTATCTCCGTATTGATCTTTGCGGAGTTCTCTTAAAAATTCTGCAAGATAATCAGTAATAAATCCGTAATCATTTGTAAAATGTTCCGGCCTAAATTTAGGAATTTCCCAGCCTGGCAGATAACAATGAATCCTATCAAGAAAGGCTGTATCTGTTGCCATTTCTTCTGGAAATGGCTCAAACAGACTGGAAGTTTTTAAAAGTACATCTACACTTTGATTAATATTACCTATAAATACCATCGATGCCGACGCAGCTTTTCCTTCTTTCCCCCTTGCGAAAGAGCCTGATGCCATATAGTCTTTCATAATCTGTATACCATCATTATCTTTAAACTTTATTCCTGCAACTTCATCAAAGGCTACACAATCCCAAAGCCCTACAAGACCTACTGTTCTTCTAGCCATATTGTAAAACAAATTAGCAACAGTAGTCTGTCCTCCAGATACAAGAATACTATTAGGGGAAATCTCCTTATAAATATGAGATTTTCCTGTATTTCTAGGACCTAATTCACATAGATTAAAGTTATTTTCCACAAGTGGAATCAATCTTGTAAGCAACAACCACTTTTCTCTTTCTTCAAATTCATCTGGCTCCATACCAATAGAACGAAGCATAACATCTATCCACTCTTCTTTTGTAAATGCCCTTCTACCTTCTTTGAGCTCCTTTATATCAATTTTTGGCATCTGAATTGGTGTAAGCCTTATAATGCTAATAGGATTTTTGTTCTGTTCATTTTCATCATAATCATAATCAAGTTGGATCATACACCATATCCCACCGCAAAGAAGCCTATCATATCGTGTTGGATATTCTTCTGGTACTGGAATATCACTTAGTCCTAAGTTTGAAAACTCTGCTTCATACCTATCTTTTTTTACATTTAATGTTACTGTTACTTTATCTATAATGGAAAAACTACCTTTTTCTCTTAGTATAGAGAGTATTTTCTGATTTTCATCTGGTCTAACAAAGTTATCTGACAGAATCTTTTTAACTGTTTCTATACCCTTTTCAATAATTTCTTCATCATCACTGCTACAATATTGCCCAAGCAAAAACTCAAGAACATATATAGGAACATTAGCCCCTTCTTTGATTTTTTTAGTTAAATTTTTTGCTACTATTTTTCCATCAAAATTTTCTCTAAGTTTTTGTCTAATTTCAGTTCTTGGACTTACTTCTTCCATACTTGACCACCCCTTAACTAAAAAAATTATATTCACCAGTGGCAAAGGGAATATTTATTGAAAACTCAATCTTTTTTGGAAGAATTCGACCTGACTCCTCATAGATAACAAGATTATAAGTCTTTGTATTATCATATTTTCCAGCTTTCAAGTTAAATGTTACATTAAATACTCTATCTTGCTCATTATCAGTATTCTTATCAGCTATAATACGAACTTCATCAGAAACTTTTTCTCCATATTCATCAACAAAATAAAGAAGGAAGTTACCAGCTTCCCTGTTCGCTGAAAGCATTTCACTTTGATAGAAAGATAGATTAAATATCATATTACTTATCTTTCTTCCCGTTGAAAGAATATTAAGTTCTACAGGTTTAACATCATATTTATGCCTGTTTCTCTGATATTCTTTATTATCATTTCTTAAATGTCTGTATTTGATTAGAGGAACAACCATTTCCTGAAGTGAGATTCCCCCATGAACATAGTTAATTCCTCCACCTTGCTTTTTAATACGAATATTATGCTTTGGTGCAAATCCTTTAAGTCCTGATTCTTCATCAACAAATTTTATAGGCATCAAGAAACTTGGATTAGCAGAATTGCCCATAATTGCATACCTTCTACCATAATCAACAACACCTTCAAAGCCTTCTTTAGATACCTTATCATCCTCAGTAAACTCTTCATAAGTATAGATGAAACCATGATCTGACGTAATCATTATGTTTACAGCCGAAAACTCATTTACAAGAATTCTAACCAGATTTTTAATTTCATTTATAGTCTTATCACAGGCAGAGAAAACCTTAGAGTCTGATGTATGGCTAGCTGCATCTATTTGATCATGATATATATATATGACTTCCATACCTTTTACTTGAGCTTTTCTCTCATCTCTCTTCATATGAATCAAATCGTCATATTTAAGCACTCTAGAGTTCTTATTAACCTTTTGTAGAACCTTTTCCCTATTAGGCATATCTGTTGATTCGCCATCAATAAGAACTTTGAGATTATTATTTTTAATTTCCGTTTTAAGACCATTATTAGGAAGCAATGCAGCCATTCCAAAAGGTGTAATAGTAGGAAATATCCCCGCCATATCATCAATTTCTATCTCACATTGCATATCCTGTTTTAATTCTATAGCAAGCTCTCTTGCCACCTCATAACGCATTGCATCTGAAATAATTACATAAGTTTTTGTCTTAGCATTTTTAATGTTATTGTTATAGAAATCAACCTGCTGTTCAATCCCAGGAATTTTTCCATAGTCTTCAAACTCCTTACTACTAACCTTAGACCAGTTAGTAAGTAGTTCATCTAAAAACCAATGTTTATATATACCTTCAGCTCTTTCTACAGTAAATTTAAATAAATCATCAAGCTTAATATTAGAACTCTCAAGACTTTCCTGATATGCCCTCTGAAACTTCCTATAGTAGGTATCCATTAAATAAAATTTATCAGTATAAGATTTCCAAACTTCCTTAGCAGATGTCATATGAAATGATGCTTGGTTTTTATTATAGAAATCCTTCATCTTGCCCATGTTGTGAATACCTTCATAGTATGAATTAAACTTTTCGTACCAGGCTCCAACTCTTCTTTTATCATATATCTCTGAAATCTCTTCAGGATCTATAATATCATTCTTAATATCTGTCATAAGTTTTATAAGTATGATTTCATCAACACATGGAAAAAATTCATTATTCTCAAAATGAGATATATCAAAATTCATCAGTCTTTCATCAAGACTGATTTCTTTTTCTATATAACGGGCAAGGTCATATAGCTTCTTTTTCTCATCAGTATTTCTAAGCCAACTCTCTACAAATTGAAAACAAAAGGCTTCATGAGGGCTTGAAATGAAATTATCTAGACCAATAAATGCATCTTTATTTATATTTCTTGAAGAGGCAGTAAGCAATATATGAATAGATAAGTTTTCTATGCTCTTTTCTTCACTATTATAGCCTGTTCCTTGTTCTACCATTCTCCAGAAAGTTTCTTCTATTTCATAATTTATAAATTCTTGATAAATATCATTCTCATCATTTTCAATACCCGCTTTCAAAACCTCTCTGATAATAAGATCAGGCTGCATATCACAGCCTGCAATCCCCCCCATAATAGCAAGTTCTAAATGTGCAGGATTTTCAATTCTACTTGCCTTTTTCTTTATAAGTTCTCTTCTTGCCTTAGCATTAAAAAATTTCTTATAAGCCTTTACAGCCTTTCTAATGGCTATGCTATCTGGTAAATTCATTTCATTTATCTGTATAGATACAAGATCTGCTCTAAATTCTTCACTGTATCTCATAATATCATTTATCCAATTATCTTCTTTTTCGTTGAATATAAGAGGGCAATAGACAAGAAAGTCTGACTCTTGATCGTCAAAGGATAATAATTTTTTTACTCTGAACTTATTGTTTTCAGACATTTTTATTATTTTTACATCTGGAATTTCAAGATTATCAATTTCATCTTCGAATTCTCTATCGCTATCCATCCAAAAAATAATTCTCCTATTATAAAATTCCGGGTATGGTTCTTTAAATCTTTTCTGCAAATCTTTTAAAATTTCTTTTAAGTCCAAAACTGGCACCTCCTTTATTTTGGCTATTCTATTCTAAAATAGTATATTCCAATTTCCAATTTTGAATCCAACCAGAATATTCTTCACCTTTTTCATTTTTCCACAATATATGAATCCATTTTTTCTTTTTTTCTATTGCATAAACAACTCTTCCAGGTTCTAAACTTCCTACTACAGCAGAAGAACAATTTGGTTTTACCCTGGGATTAATCACTCTATCTCCTACATAAAATACTCTATTTTCATTATTTAATACAGACTCTACTACAAAATAATCTTCAATAATATTTTCCGTCCTTATAAACGCAATTTTGTTATTTTTAGCAATAGTATTATCATAAATAGTGTTAGAAAGAATATTAACTATCAATGGCATTAAAAATACAATTAAAAATAGTTTTATATATTCATGCTTCTCGTTACATTTTTCCTCTACTTGATTGTTTAAAGTTGGGTTTTTTGAATCTACATCAGATAGTGTAAACCCTTCCCAATCAATACAATTGTTAAATGTCTCTGGTATATTATCTATGGGAATCTCTCGAATTTCTTCTTCAATAAATTTATATAATAATGAATTCCCAAGATATCGCTTAATCCTATCAGCATCTTTCAACAAATTCACAGCGGAAAATATTTCATTGGAATTAGCAATATCTATCAAGACATTATTTATTATATTTGGAATACTATTCATAACATATTCTATTGAGTTCATTATATTGTTAAAATCATATAATTCTTCAAGTGGTGCTGTTATCTGTTTTATTCTTTCCTCTGCCTGGATTATACTTTCTATAGCTGAAGTAAATCCCATAAGATCTTCACATCTTTTTTGTTGTCGCTGAATAATTTGCATAAAAGGACTGTTAAAAATTCTATTCATTTTTTCAGTCTGTTCAATAATCTTCATAGCTGGATTGTTCAATATATCAGCTATTCCGTTATAACTTTTCGTTTTAATCACCCGACTTTCCTAAATTTTCGCAAGTACATCTTTGAATATCTTATAATTTTCTTTTACTCCGTCATCTAAGTCTATCTCTATATAAGAATCTGCTATATGCTGCACTTTCTCTTCAAATTGTTGAGATTCAATGATTTTCTTCTTAAGTGCATCTGCACGTTTTTGAAGTTGTATTTTTTCATTTCCACTTGACTCTGCAATAGCCTTTTCTAATCTTACAAGCTCTTGCTTATATCTATCCTGCACTTCAAAAACATAGTTGATTCTTATTTTTGCAAATGTATCTTTATCATATCTATGGAGATAAAACAACCCCCTACAAGCGCCATTCTTGCCTGAATCATATTGCCAATAAATAGGAAGTTTTTGATACATCTTGCAATGATCCTCATAAAAATCATTTAAAAAATAATTTCTTATTCTTTCCCTACTGCTGTCACTATTTTTACCCTTAAGCTCTGAAGCTATAAAATCTAGGTTTTCATTTAGATGCTCTTCCCCAAATGTAACTTTTAAGAATTTAACAAACAACTCTACAATGTCATCTTCGAAATACTCTTGATCTGTTATTGGGAGAATACCATCTTCATCAGCTTTAAAGCTAATATATTTTGATGAATCAAACTCTCCACCAGCAAATATAAGCCCTTCTTCATCAAGAGAATATCTTCCCATAGCACAACCTACGAAATAGGATAAAAAGTTTTTAACTACATCTTCACGAGTCATTATATATCTGTTACCTTTTATTTCTTCATATATATCTTCTTTATTATCAAAGATTTTAGCTACAGTAATATCTTTATCAGATACTTCAGGAGTCAGTTCATCCTCAAGACCATAGATTTCTATAAATATACGGTTCAATTCTTCTTCATTTTCTTTAATTTTGGCAAATCTTTCATTTACTTCTCTTTTATAGTTCTCATAAGCAGTTTTAATTCTTCCATCCACCTTATTTGAAAGTAAAGGAGATCTTTTAAAATCCCATGAAGTTTCATGCATGTCCCAGTCTATTTTAGATTTTTTTATATTCTCTTCTACAAGAGAGTCTATTCTTGGTTTATGGCTTTCAGAAAATATTATAGGCAAACGTTTTATATCCTTTATTTCATAATGTAATGATGGATTTAATATACTAAAATAAATCATAGTTAATTTAGTGTTTAAAAATGACATTAAATATTCTAAATGTTCATCTACTAATATACCCGGTCCTGCACAATCAAACAGCATATCTTCTCTAAGATATCTAGCACTAAAATCACCTGTTGTTAAATCTGTATATGTTATGCCCTTCTTAAACCAATATTTTTTATCCATAATATATGATGTTGCATTATCTTTATAAAATTTAAGTGCATCTTTTGAAACATCTATAATATACTCAATATTTCCATACCACTTCCTATAACCCCCACCTTTTGCGTATAATATCCAATCTTCACCTATAGATCTAGCATTAACTTCCCAAACTCTTTTTAAATAAACATTGTTTTTTGTAGTCACATTTCCTGAATATATGCCGTGTATAAAATCATCTATTGTTTTTCCCTTGCTAAAGCTATCTATTATATTATCACTCGCCCAATAGGCTATCGGCATACCTGGAATTTTTTCAAAATTATTTTGTGATGTAATATATCTTCCTTCTCCCCTTAGAAACATATCTTCTTTAGAATCTTGTGAGTTAGCTTCTATAAGTCTTACATAAGTTCCTTTATAGTTTAAAATATAATTATTTCTAAATACAAAAGATGTAGTTTGCACTACCTCACCAGATATTTCTTCAAAAGCTCTTGGTCCTAAATGCAACATATTGTATATTGTCTTATCTTCAATTATTTTTTCTCTTAATTTCTCATATCTTGAGATAAACATCCAAGAATGTTGTGTAATCATCCCTTGAAACCTATTCTTTTTAGTTATTCTATTACATAATTCCATAAATACAGCAAATAAATCTGACTTACTATTTTTATAATTTTTATTTAAATATTTTGATAATTTAGAATTCATTCCGTTATTTCCCATGTAAGGTGGATTAGTAACAACTACATCATACTTACTTGATAATATTTCTGCTTGTTCTACAAGTGGTAATAATTGCTCTAATGCTATTAAGGTGTATATGTTTACACTGGTTTCTTTTTTAATTTCATTAAATCTATTATATATAGCTTCAAAATTCACTGGATTTACTATTGTAATAGATCCATATTCCTTTGCATCTATCATATCTTCTATTATGGAATTTATATCTTTCTTTAAATCTTTATCTCCATCAGCAAAATATTCAACAATAACTTTTCCGTTTTCCGTTTTAAAAAAGTTGCTTTCTTCTATTGCGTATACTTTAGGTTGTGGAATATCTTTTCTACTTAAAAATCTTCTATCATACTGCCTCGCCTTCATCATTAAAGAAAAATATGCTAATTGTCTTGCCCTTTCATCTATATCTAAACCATAAATATTATTTTCTAATATAGATTTTACTGCATCCCTTCTCTTGTAACCATAAGATTCATAAATTTGTATAAGAACATCAAAGAGATAGGCTCCAATATGGCCAGAACCTATAGCCGGGTCAATACATTTTATATCTTCTGGCTTCATTTCTGCATATTTTTTTCTTATTTCATCTAATTTTTCTTCAACTTCTTTTTCCTGCTCTGCTTCTTCTATATAGTATTTCCAATTTGCTTTTAATTCTTCATCAGGATGGCCTTCAACCCATAGTCTCCCCAATGAATTTTCGACCATATATCTTACAATCCAATCAGGAGTAAAAAGCTGGGTTGCTGCAGGAATGTCTTCCTTTTGGATTTTTTTACTTTTTGGTCTGCTAAATACTGCATCTTTAGGTTCCGTATTATAATATTGATAAAGCCATCCTATTATTTGAACTTGTTCTTTCCAATCTTCTTCTGGTATTTCTCTTATCATTACATCTATTACAGAATCATCTCTTAAAAGACCATCTGGTAGAAGAAGCTCTGTATAGTCATTAATCTTTTGAAACATACCTGGAAGAACTTCATTTAAAGCATTACATTGAGTAATAAATAGATATTTAAACAGTTCCTCTTCCTTATTTCCTGCATTGTAAAGTTCTAGAACTTTTGACCTATCAAGTCCTGGTAGATCTAGATGTATCGCTTCTGATAAAAGCTGAGGTTCAAACTCATTATTTTCAGATGTGAAAACTCTTATGTGACTAGGCATATATCCATTTACTTCCATGAATCTTATGGCAATAAAACGGTTAAACCATGTATAAGCAACTTCTTCTATAGTTTCATCAAACCCATCTTCTTCTATTTTTTCAATTAAGACCCTTCTTGCTTTTTTATTATCAGAGGTCAGGACCTGCCCATTAAGAGCAGTGTCCATCTTCTTCATTTCTTTACCTTTTTCTATCCCATATATTTTTGCTTTTTGACTAACTTTTTCAATAAGCTCTCTTCTTGCCCAGATTGCAAAATTTTTTATGGCTTTTTTATTCATGCCCCACCTTTCCTTTCTTAGTTTATTTCTATACCATCACAATCCCCCAAAAGAGTTATGAGATTTCTTTCAATATTCTCTACATATTCCCTTATCTCATCTTCACTTTCAAGTATTCTTGCAGGAAATATGGATTGTCTATAATATTTCTTAATATGCTTTTTATTTTTAGGTTCATTAGTTGATTCCGTTTCTTTTACAAGGTAATTTTCTTCCACTTGTTTTCCTTCTTCTTCATCTTTATATCTTTTTTCAGCTTCAGCATTGTTTTTTTCAATAAAAATTATATCTTTGACCGCCTGATCCTTCTCAGACCAGAGACCAGGAGTAAATCCATCAAGAATTCTAAGACTTTTTGTTTCAGCAATTTGCTTTTTCTTTTGTTCATAAAAATCATCAGTCTTTTTAATTATATCTAGTATCAATTTATTATTGCTATCTCCACTATGGATTTCTTCCATACATTGTCTTACAATTTCAAGAATTTCTTCACGTTTGGCATCAAGAAGCCTATTATGCCCTTCTCTCACTACCTTCATATAATCATTAAGTTTTGGTACATCACTATAATCAAAATTGTCTTGTTGGGGTTTAACTTTAACTATTAGTCTAATTTTATTAAGTGCATCGTTTACTTCATTTTCTTTTTGCAAGTAATCTAGGTCTGAACGAAGCAAACTTTCCAGTTTTACTGCTTCATCAAAAATATCTACCTGTGACTTAAAGAAGCCTTCGATAGCTTCCATGTCTTCCTGCATATCTTCAAGCTCATCTTTCATGCTTATAAGCTTGTTTACAAGGGCAATATTATCTGTTTTTGCAGAAAGAAGTTCTGATACCATAGATTTTGCTTTAATTATTTTATTTTTATCAGGATAGTTATGACCCTCATATTTATTTAGTAATTCATCATAGTGTTCTTTAAGACTTTCAAATTTGCTTATAATAAATTTTACAAGACCATCATCGTCTTCTGGAACATCCATAATATCAAAGAAATGCCTTAAAAAATCTCTCGCTTCTTTAACTTTTTGAATACTTATCATTTCACGTTTTTGAATCTTTGTTTTTCCTACTTCACTTCTTTTATATAAAAGTTCTGGAAGTCTCTTATCATCTGCTCTTATAGTTTCTCCTCCATACTTAATAGTTGCTTTCTGCTCATAAACTAATCTTGCAACTACAGCTGCAATATCTATTTCCCTCCATCCATAAGGGGGAGATGTATATCTTTTTTGAACATCTGCCATATTAATGGGAATATGTTGCTGGTTTTGAACTATTAGGTAGGTTTCAACCTCAGTCGCGGCTTTTCTATTTGACTCAAACCCCTTCATTACCCCCTCATCTTCTCTTCCATCAAGAATCTTATAAATATCTTCATCTGAATCTACATTTTTTGTAATCAAGTCAAGTTTATTATATACATTAGAAACTAGATACTCTAATGCTTCATCAATTTTAGCTTGTGGTGTTCCAGCTTTTACAGGAACCTTATTTCCATTTATATAAAACTTTGCTTTCATAAAAGCATCTTCAAGTTCTTTTAAGGCCTCTTCTTTAAAGTTCTCAGCATCATCTTGCTTACCTCTTATAATATCTTGCATTGACTTTGTAAGTTGTGGGATATTCTTCTTTCTTGCGAACTTTTCTATTTTCATAGCATTTTCTATGAAATTATAGTATTCCGTATCCCCAAGTACTATAAGAACCTTATTATGAGATTCAACCATAAGTCTCAGTTCTTGCTTGTCTTCCCCACTTGTTACTGTAGTAAGGATTTCTAATTTCATTCCTTCAACTGGATTACCATAATTTACGCCATCTACCTTCTTATCAAATTCAAAGTCATATTTCTTTTCATAACGGAACTTCTTTGTTCTATATATATTTTCAAAAATCATTTCAGAAATTTTTCTTGTAATCTCGATTGGTTCCACATATTCATCTCTAATTTCTTTTTCTACATCTTGTTCTGCATCTGTAAGAAAATTATATCTATCTCCTATCCTTGCAATATAATTTTGACGAACAAGTCTATCTAGTGATTTCTGAATCTTCTCTCTTTCATCAATCTTATCCACTCTTATATCTTCAGCCATCATAATTACAATATTATCAAGATTTGCAGGTATATCTTCTACATATCTAATTAAGTAAAGAAGCTTCAAGACATTAATATCTATAGCTTCAAGACCCTTATCATCTCTTGCTGCTCTTTCTGCTCTCTCTATTACTCTTCTGATTGAACTATCAAGAAAAGCATGAACTGTGTCATAAAACATCCAAAAAGGAATTATTGCATACTCATCCTTATCCTGAACTTTTTGTGCAGCTTCCTGAAAACCTGAAAGCATAGAACGTTCTCCACCTGATAAATGCTTGCCAGCGTTACCATGTTTCCTAATTTCAGAAAATACCTTCTGCATAAGAATAAACTGATAAGGTACAAAAGGAAAGTTTACAGAAAATTCTTCTGGCCCCTCAAAACCTCTTATATCACCAACTGCTTCCTTAAATTTAAAGAGATTGTCCATGACATTTTTCTGTTTGTCATAAACGTCCTCAAGACATGACTTAGCTTCATCGACTTTTTTTAGGATTCTTTTTTGAATAACCTCATCCGCTGATGATGAAGAAAGAGAAAGTCTTATTTTGAATCTTGCTTGAATTCTTGAAAACTGATCTGCCCTAGTTTTAATAATTTCATCCAGAGCTTCTTGCCCCGTACAAATTACCCAGACTTTTCCCATACACTTAGAACCTATCTCTTCCACTAAAGATTGAAGATTAAGAAGCATATCAGTATCAGCACCTACATACTGTCCCACCTCATCAATCATGAAAAGAAGTCTAAAATTATCTGGCTTATTATCAACATATTCTTTTATTTCAGAAACAAGGTCTGATATTGAAAAATCAATTACTTCAGAGGAGTCAAACCAATTTCTCGCCGATGTTTCACTCATACCAAGAACTTCTATAAGGGTTTCAACTACTTCATCTTCATAGAAGTCAAATCCATCTCTTGAACCTATCCATGAATCACCTGTTTTTTCTTCAAAAACACGTCTAAATTCTTTTGTTTTTCCTTTCCTTTCAACGAATTGTTCAAGTTTTGCGACTTTAAGGTTATTTCCATAAAATCCAAGGTGGTTATAGAACATCTTAGCAAACACCCTTAAAACTGCTGTCTTATTTTTTTCCGAAAATCCTTCTATATCAATATTAAAGAGAATTGTTTCTGTCGGAGCCTGTGTTGATTTATCAATCAGCATAAATGTTGCCAAATCATCTGTAAATTTTTCTCTAAATCTCTCGACAGTCTTAATTCCATTTACCTCTTTATTTTCTAATATGTATGAAAGGATTTTCAAGAAGTGAGATTTACCGCTCCCAAAGAATCCTGAAATCCATACACCTGTTTCATCAGTCGGTCTATCAAAGGAATCTGAATAATAATTAAAAAAACTTATAAAGTGTTTCTTAAGTTCTCTCGTAATAACATACTCTGCAAGTTCCTGTTCTATTATATCCCTCGCATCTTGATTTACTTTTATAACACCCTTTATTTCTCTATTGATGTCATAATAAAACATGTTTTTTATTTTCAATTATATCCCCTCCTACTTCCTAAATTATATTAAATGCCCTGTAGTACTCATTTGGTTTAAATTCATTAAATAGCGTTACTGTTCTGCCATTAAAACTTCCTGGATAAAGTACAACTATAGGAATATCATCAAAGCTTATCTGTAACTCTTCTAAAAGAGAATGAACTCTCATAAAAGGATAAACCTCTCCTACACCTGTAAGTAGAAGAACATCTCCTTGTTTATGTGGTTCATAATGCATTTTCTTTGCAAAAGCTTTTGTTGTTGAAAACTTTAATATTTTATCTTTTAAGAAATCACTTCCTCTTTTCTCTTCCATATCTGGAATCTTATCTATAATATTCTTCTCCTCACATATTTCCAAAAATACATGATATAAATTATGACAAATCAAATTACAGTTTAATGAATTATCCTTTACAAGTTGCTTTGTAAAATGTCTTACAGTCATTTCATCTTCAGGATCATAGCAGAACATTCTTATATTTACTTCATTACTAAGTCCTTTTCCCGTAAGAAAGTCTGGATCCTGAATCAAGCTTCTTAGTGTATCAAGTTTTTGATTTATATTACTCACTCAGCTACCCCCCTTTATTCAAAATAATTGAAAGCTGAAAGACAAATTGCATCTCCATTCTTGATTATTTTGTCCTTTAGTTTATAATCTAAAAGCACTTCATTAAGTCTTTTAGAATTGGTTTTATCTATATATCCATTCTCTTTTAAAAGACTAGTAAATACCGATTTAAGCTTGTTAATTGTTGAGTCGCTCCAGCTCGCCACCGTATCGTTTTGTTCCTGAAGTCTTGTAAAGAATACATTTAGATCCTTTCTGCTATAAGAATAATTACGAGTTCTATATTTCTCTCCAATAACAGTAATCATAAACTCCCATATAAGTCTTGAATCTTTCATCATTGCATATAAGCATATCTGTTTTGATATATCTACAGGTCTATCTATAATCCATGATACAAGCTCTTCATCTCCAAGTCCATTTAACCTTTTTAAACAAGCTCTTGCTCTCCTTTTAAGGCTTCTTTCTGTAGGATATTGATATAGATTTTCTTTAAATATTTTTTCTATAGCTTCTTCTTCACTTAATCCTTCCTTAAGTAACTTTGCAGTTATTTTCATTTCATAATACAAGAAAGGTTCTCTCGTAAGAGAAGCTATATATGGTACATTACTATCCATAAAGTACCTCCTTATTTATCTTTATTTTCATGATTTCTTTTTTTAGGGGTATAACTAACTATATCTTCTATACCACAATCAAAATAATCACAAATACGGGCTAAAATTCCCATATTTACTGTCTCATTCTTACCTAGTTTTGCTACTGTAGTAGGACTCAATTTAACAGCTTTCTGGAACTCTGTCTTGTTCATTTCTTCATCAATTAGAATCTTCCAAAGTTTATTATAGCTGAATCCCATATATATTCCCCCTTATGGGTTTTTTATATATAATACTTCTATACCTTGGCGTAAATTATATCTACATTTGATTATATCATAATTATAGTTACTATAGTTGTTTGAGTATAAATAAAATCAAATAGTTGCATAAAAAAAGAGGCAGACCGAAACCTGCCCCCATATCCATTAGGTGCTTATACGTACTGCCATTAGATCTCTCTATCATTCTTCTTATCTTCCACTTTTTCTTGTACTTTATCTACCTTATCTTTAGCCACCTTATCTTTAAGTTTATTAAGCTTTTCAATATTAGACCCTCTGTTTTTGCCAGCAATCCTATCAACTCAACAATTCTATATTTAAATTAATAGTCTGACCTTAAATTTCAGAAATCTTGGATAAGTTCCCACAAAGAAAAAATCCGTGATTCTCCTTTGGCATAAAACCAAATCTCAAATCACGGAAAGTCCTTATTTACTAATCTTTTACACTCTTACTCATTAACATACTACACACTCCACATGAACGGTGTGTGAGAACACATCCACTAAATGCAGGTCTGATACCTGATAGAGATCGGATAATTCTTTCAGTTCGCTCTCGGGGAATCCCGCCATTCTCAAAAAGGGGAATTAAACCTAAATCTTTTGCAAGAGGTAAATTAATATTTATTTAGGATGTCTTATACTTTTATTTCAGAATTTCTTTTAATTCGTCTATGGTTATTTTCAAAATATTTTTCTTTATCTTATTAATCTCTTCTTCGCTTGCTTTCTTTATTTTTTCTTCTATCACTTTATCAAATTCTTCTCCAAATCTTTGGTTTAGTATTTCTAACACTAATTCTTTCTTTCCTTCTAGCACTCCTTCCAGTTTTGCTTCTTCTCTATCTCTTTTAGCTATCTTTTCCAGCGTGTCAAACATTTTTGGCACCTCCATTTCTTCTATCTCTTTGAATTCTTCTATGTCTTCTTTGAATCCAACCCTTTTTTTGAATAGTTCTATGAATGCATTTTTGTGTCTGTTGAATTTTTCTTGTTCTTCTTTTGTCATGTTTGCTACTATCTCTTTGCTTATTCTTATTAGCTCTTCTATGCTTTTTACCCTTAAATCTGGCTTGCCTATTAATAGCATTATTCCAAGCGTATTGTTCATCTTTATCAAAGTTTCTTGTTTCATGTTTTTTAAACTTACTAATTCATAGTTCGTTATTCCATAATCTATCGGTCTCACCCCCTGTTATCGATGAATTTGACTATCTCTATTACACTTTTTTGGCGAATATGGCTGTAGCTTTTTTTAATATCTCATTCTCCAACTCTAATTCTCTAATTTTCTTTTTCATTTCAAAGTACTCTTTTTTGCTTATTTCTTTACCTTCATCGTTTAATACGGGTTCCTTTTCTTTTATCCATTCTCTAACAGTGTTTTTCCCTAAGCCATATTCATCGCATAACTCTTTAACACTTTTTCCCATTTTGCGAAGCTCAACTATTTGTTCTTTGAACTCGCTTGAATACCTAGTTCCTTTATTACCCATAGTGGACTCACTCCTTTTTATTTTATTCTATTATATCCCTTTTTTCTTTGTCCACTATAATATACTAACACCAGCATGGACTTAAGTCAAGATAGTAGACAGAAAAAAGTAAGGAGACGCCCATATAGGTCGTCTCTACATCTGACTAATCAAAATCACATTTACCTCTTCAAAAAGGGGAATTAGAAACAATTTTGCTCTCAAGAGGTAAATTAATAATTATTTAGTAAGTATTATACTTTTATTTCAGAATTTCTTTTAATTCGTCTAATGTGATTTCTAATAGATTGTCTCCTATGTAATTTATTGTCTTTTCGTTGGTTTTTAAAATCTTTTCTTTTAATTCTTCTGTTAATTCTTTTCCAAACCTTTTTGTTAACAATTTCACCGCAACTTCTTTTCTTCCTTCTAGTTTACCTTTTTCCATTCCTTCTTCTCTCAACTTTTCAGCTATTGACATTATCAATTCACCCCTTTCAACCGATTCTTCTTTTGCTATTTTTTCCATTCCTTCTATCTCTTTGAATTCTTCTATGTCCTCTCTGAATCCAACTCTTTTTTGAATAGTTCTATGAATGCATTTTTGTGTCTGATGGAATACATAGAATTTAAGACCAGCCAACAGAATTTTGCCATAAGGACGCATATAGATACCCTAGGGCAAAAGATATTGA
>ERZ773359.3838-NODE-3838-length-16603-cov-10.321066_pt1 | contig 16603 bp, 13 predicted proteins | sample MGYA00374955_ERZ773359 | MGnify/ENA primary metagenome ERZ773359 (study PRJEB29098, sample SAMN04486028) | biogas fermenter metagenome | study: EMG produced TPA metagenomics assembly of the Biogas fermentation microbial communities from Germany - Plant 4 DNA1... | reverse complement strand
AGCAAGTCATCATTGAATCGGATACGGCCGTCTATCTTCCGATGTATTACTATGCAGAACGATATTCGGCACGAAAAATTTCAAAAATAAGGGAAGTTCCGAGCAATGTGACCGTCAACCGAGACCCCGATGACATCATCCGTGAGGTGGAAGAAGAAGTCGGCTTTCAGTACGCCGACCAGCAGAGGGAAGCCATCCGTAAAGGACTGACAGAAAAAATCATGATTTTAACGGGAGGTCCAGGAACAGGCAAAACGACCACCGTAAACGGAATCATCCGGGCCATCTTAAAGAATGACCCCAAGACCAGACTGGAGTTGGCGGCTCCGACAGGCAAGGCGGCAAAACGCATGGAAGAAGCGACTGGCAGAGAAGCAAAGACCATCCATCGCATGCTGGAATACCGTCCGTTTGGGGATGAACTCCAGTGCGGGAGAAACGAGGAAAACCCCATCGATGCGGATGTTCTCATCGTGGATGAGTTTTCCATGACCGACATCCTTCTTCTTGAAAAGATGTTGAGGGCCTTGCATATCGGCACCCGCCTCATCATTGTCGGCGATGTGGACCAACTTCCCAGTGTGGGTGCGGGGAATGTTCTGGCGGACATGATTCATTCAGGAGTTATCTGCACGGTCAGGCTGACCGCCATCTTCAGGCAGGCAGGCACTTCCCCGATAGTGGTGAATGCCAACAGAATCAACAACGGCGAATACCCCGACTTTTCCCATCCTGATTTCACTTTCTCTGAAATCGAGGATGACGACGAAGTAGTCGCTGATGAAATTGTGAAACAATATATGGAATTGATTAAAGAGGGGAAGACTCCTGACGATGTCCAGGTTCTGACCCCGCTGAAAAGGAAAACGCCCTGCGGAAGCAGAGCGCTAAACAGCAGACTTCAGGATGCGGTCAATCCTTTGCGGCCAAACGTTAACGAAGTTAAGTTCGGATATGTCACCTTCCGGGAAAAAGATAAAGTAATGCAGACCCGGAACAATTATGAAAAAAACACTTTTAACGGCGACACGGGCTACATCGTCCGCATCGACACCTCGAAGGAAGACCCCGTGGTCGTGGTGAAGTTCGACGACAAGGAAGTGGAGTTTGTCGGTCGGGAAGAAATTTTAGAATTGGAACTGGCTTATGCCATAAGCATTCATAAAAGTCAAGGGAGCGAGTATGACACCATTTTGATACCGATGGTGATGAGCAGCAAACGGATTTTGACAAAGAATCTGTTTTACACAGGGGTGACGAGAGCCAAAAAGACAGTTCACATCTTCGGAAACAAGAAAGCCATTCAATATTCGGTAAACAACAAAAATATTCCCGTCCGCAACTCCAAACTGCATCTAAAACTGATTTGACAGGAGGGATTGAATGATACGGTGGATAACGGATATTGAGGAAATTGACAAAATCGTAAAAGACGACCCCATCGGCTTTTGCGAGAACGACTGTTTCGGCATCTTCGTGGACGATGAAACTGGTGAATGGCTCGGTTCGGCCAACATCGATTTTCATACGGATAAAAGCGGGAAGAAAAAGGCTTATATTTTCAACATTGAGTCCAACAAGAAAGGAAACGGCAAAAAGATGATTGAGTTCCTCCTTAAGGACATGGACGTCCAAATGATTATTGGGGATGCTACTCAAGAATCGAAAGGATTCTGGGAGAAGATGGGGGCTGTTTTGAAGGTTATGCGGACAACAACGGTTGGACCCCATTTGTAATCTGCAAATAAAAAAACAGAGGCAATTTGCCTCTGTTTTTTTGTTTAAAGCCGATAGTGAAACAACCTTGCGATATTCGGGTAAAAACCGGAAAGCAATCTTTGGCATTCGTATTTAATTTTTCCCCTGACTCGCTCTTCCGTTTCGTTTTGTCTGGCATACGCATAAAGCCGGATGGCTTCCATTAAAATGTTCTCCTCCGTCTGGTGCAAACTGGATGTGTTTGCTCTGGGACAATGTCCGCACATGAAACGAAGATAGGTCTTATAATGAATACGCCTTGCTTCATACTTATCTTTGTCGGACAACTGGAAATCTTGGGGAACCAAACGAGAAAGAGATTTCAGGGCAAGTAAAATCCTTTCTGCATCGTAAACCTTTCTGTCAAACCTCTTTTTATCCTGGCATACACGGCAGTGCATGGTCGAATACATGAAATCCCTCCTTTATCGGTTTGTGTCACTATATATTTTGTTGCTGAGGCATTTCAATTTTCTTTAAAAGAAAAGAAGAACGAAACGATTTGATTGGGTGAAAAATGTCTGGTTAAGATATGAAAAATGTTGGTTTTAACTAAGGTGAAAAGGAGGAAACTCTATGCTGTATCACATATCCCCTGAAATGCCAAACCCGAAAGAGAGGATTTTACTTTCACCCAGAGTCCCTAAATGTCGGACGGACAGAGAAAACGACAAGGTACCAAGAATCTGTTTCTCGGACAGCATCTTAGGTTGCTTGAGGGCGATACCTGACAGTTATGACGGGGTATACAACCGCATACATCTGCAAGAAACAAAGGGTGTTCCCGCCCTGTTCGCCGTGTACGCCGTGAACGAAAAAGATATTCCACGAAACTGTCTTTTTATGCCGGAGGAACTGAAAAATTCGGTTCCCGATGCTCTTGAAACGGGAGAACACTGGGTGGCGGGGCTTTCGCTGATAGTCCCCCTGCACGGTTTAATTTGGGTCAAAAATATACAGACAGACCAAGAGGGGAGATTGAAAGATTCGTCGTTCCTGTTTTCCAGACTGGCAAAACGTGAAAAATTTCATTTCACATTCGTTTACGATTCAGAATGGTTTATTATGCAGGAAATGGTCAGCCATTACGGGGGACGAATATTGGAGGCGGAAGAAATCCCTGTGGAAGAAGAGTGCAATTTTTCTTTTGTTTACACCTTAACCTTCCTCATGCCGAGACATGCTGATATGCGGGAGATATGGAAGACATACTATGATATCCGTCTGTGTTATGATGAGGAACTTTTCGAAGAGGATTTTGAGATTTTGCAAAACTATTAAGGCAGGCCTGCTGAAGGCCTGTTTTTCTTATTTGTGTTATACTAGAAATATAAGAATAAACAGAAACAAGGAAGTGATGGTTTATTGAAGCGAAAAGCGTATTACCGTTGCACAAAATGCGGTTACAAAACGCCAAAATGGATGGGGCAGTGCCCATCATGCAGGGAATGGAACACATTGGAAGAACATGAAGAGACTTTAAAAAGGGGACTATACACGAAGCCTGCTCTTTCCGACAATTCTCCTCCAAAACGGCTCGTCGACATCCGTTCGTCCCAACAGCAACGATTTTCGTCGGGCATCAGCGAACTGGACAGGGTGTTGGGAGGGGGGATTGTTCGTGATTCCGTGGTGTCTCTCTCCGCTTCTCCTGGTATGGGAAAAAGCACTTTGCTCGGGCAAGTATCTAACCATGTCGCCCAAAGCGGGATGAGAGTTCTCTACATCTCGGGCGAAGAAAGCGAGGAACAGGTAAAAGCCCGCTCCGAACGGACACTAGGAGACAAGATTTCGGGAAACATTTGGATAAAGTCAGAAACAAGCATGGACTTAATCAAGGAATACATCCAGGAACTCGGCCCCCAGTTAATCATCATCGACTCCATCCAAACTCTGTACCTCAACGAATGCCTGCCTAGCCGTGCTGGGGGCGTCGCTCAAATCACGGCTTGCACGGATGAACTAGTGGCTATCGCCAAAAACCAGAAACGGGCGGTTTTCATGACCGTCCATGTGACCAAGGACGAAGAAATGAGCGGTCCCAAAACGCTGGAACACATGGTCGATACGGTTCTCTTTTTGGACGGCGACAGGCAGACTTCCCTGCGGATGCTGTACAGCCAGAAGAACCGATTCGGTTCCACGGAAGAGGTCGGCATCTTCAAGATGGAAGAGGATGGCTTGGTTCCGATTGAAAACCCGTCCGATTTTTTTGTGACCAAACGGAAAGAACCCGTGGTCGGCAGTGTGATAACGGTCAGCATGGAAGGGACGAGACCCATTGTGGTGGAAGTGGAATCACTGGTCTCTTCCAGTTATTACAGCAATCCGATGGTCGTTTCCACGGGGGTCAACAAGGAACTTTTGAAGATGCTTTCCGCTATTTTGGAACAGCGATGCGGAATCAGAACGAATGACAAAAACATTTATGTACAGGTGACTGGAGGATTAAAAATCACTGAACCCGCAGCCAACTTGGGCATCATCATGTCCATGGCTTCCAGTTTCAAAAACAAGCCTGTGGATAACCAAGCAGTATTTATCGGCGAAGTCGGTCTGACGGGCGAAGTGAAGCCAGTCGCCCAGATAGAAAGGCGACTGAAAGAAATTGACAGGATGGGATTTAGAAAGGCGTATGTCGGCAAAGGAAATTTGAAACCCAACACGGCTTTTCAAAATCTTGAGGTGATTGAGGTTTTAACGGTACGAGAAACCATCGATAAATGTTTTAAAAATTAAAAAAGGAGGCATGCAACTTGAAGTATATAGAACCAAAAATCATGGAACTAAAAATTGCCGGCTTTCATGCGGATGTCTATATAAAAAAAGCAACAAACGATGTGATAACGGTAGAATGCAATCATCCGGGAACAGAAATCAGAGAAGACGGCTAGAGGCTTTTTGTCGAGACAAAAAAATACCCACCTCCAAAACTCCTTCTGGTGACACAGTTTCTTTGGGCAACATCCATACTATCGTCAATGTCAACAACATCCATCGCTCTTACATCATTGGGGACAATATCGTAGAAGAACTGTTTTGCAATTTATCGGGCAAGTCCATCATGATGGTCAAAGGATATGTGGTGAAAAGCGATGTAGACTTTTGCAGGACGAGTCAATATATAGTTAATAGTTAGAAGAAGGATACAACAACCCCCTGTATGATGCAGGGGGTTTTGTTTAATTGCTTTTAAAATTATATACAGGCTTGATGATTTGGACGATATCCACAGTATCCTGAATATAAGAAAGAATTTCGCCCATCGGCTTGTATGCCATCGGCGATTCATCCAGTGTGAAAGTGTTGACGCAGGTGGTGTATATGCCTTTCATGGTTTCTTTAAACTCTTCAAGACTCAGCGTTTCCTTGGCTTTGGAACGGCTCATCAGCCGTCCCGCTCCATGGGGTGCCGATTCGTTCCAGTCTTCATTTCCTTTTCCCTTGGCAATGATGCAGCCGTCCCGCATGTTCATGGGAATCAGAACGATTTCGTCTTTCTTTGCACGGATGGCTCCTTTCCGCACGATGTTCGTTTCAAGGTCGATATAATTGTGGATAGTAGAAAAGGAACTCAAAGGCTTCAGGTTCATCCGTTCCAGAATGAGATTGGCCATCGTTTTCCGGTTTAAATCGGCGTAATCCTGGCAGATGGCCATATCATGAAGATAATCTTCCCGGTTTTTGTCTTCGAGATAGCACAATTCCTTTGGGATTTTTGTCCCTGAAGGACGGTAAGTCCGTTCCAACTCCTTCAGTGCTTTTTGGATTTCCTTCTGTTTTCCCGCCGCTTTATATTCTTCTATCAGCCGTTTTTTCATCTCAGGCAAGTTGCCTTTCTCGTGTAGGATTTCGATGGCGAGATTTTGATAGTAATCGGCCACCTGTTTCCCCAAGTTTCGGCTTCCGCTGTGAATGATTAAATAGTGGTTGTCTTCCTCGTCTTTATCTATCTCAATAAAGTGGTTTCCTCCTCCCAAGGAGCCGATGGCGTTTTCAAATCTTCCTTTGTTTTTCAGATGCGGGTAGCATTTCAAGTCGTTCACCCTTGGGAACGAGACGACTCTTTCGGGATGAATGTCGTGTCCGTGGGGGATGGAGGTGCGGATGACCTCATCCAGTTTTTCAAAGTCGATGGAGACTTTGCCCAGCCGTACGGTGTACATCCCGCAGCCGATGTCTACGCCGACAATATTGGGAATCACCTTGTCTCCCAAGTCAGCGGTAAAGCCGATGACGCAGCCTTTCCCCGCATGGCAATCCGGCATGATGCGCACTTTGCAATCGGCAAAGGCCGGCTGTTTTACAAGGGTATAAATCTGGTCTAACGCTTCTGGTTCAATATTATCCGTAAAAATCTTTAAATCGCTCATTTTTCATCCTCCTTTTCTCTTAATTATTTGTAGTATAACACTAAAAAATATGGTTATATATTGTCTTCTTTGAAGAATACATCAAACTGTCGGCAGTTTTGGCACTTCAACAAATACAAGAGACAAATTTCAAATCTATATAGGTGTGTTGCTCTCACTATATAAACACTGTGAAAATTTGAAAAATCCCCTGTTTCTAAATAAAATGCCGTGAGTTTAGAAACAGGAGGGGGATGTTATGGAAATCAAGGTACAAGATTATGAAAAAATGTCAAAAGAGGAATTGGTATACATCCTCAAAAACCTCAAGTATGGATTGATATGGAGTGTAAACGAGAATACGAAAGAACAGTTTGAAAAAGAGTCTGGCAATGCCTATCCCGTGTTAAAAGGGGTTCCTGAAAGAGATATTTTGACAGATAAAGAGAAGCCGACGAACCTGCTGATTGAAGGGGATAATTACCATGTCCTGTCCGTTATGCAATATACGCATCGAAACAGTATCGATGTCATCTACATAGACCCGCCATACAATACCGGGAATAAAGATTTTGTTTACAACGACAGGTTTGTGGATAAAGAGGACACATGGAGACACAGCAAATGGCTTTCTTTTATGAGTAAGAGATTAAAACTGGCAAGAGAATTGCTTAAAGATGATGGAGTCATTTTTATCAGTATTGATGATAACGAGTTTGCACAACTAAAGTTGTTGTGTGATGAAATTTTTGGAGAAGACAACTTTGTCGCCAACATAATTTACAAAAAAGGCGGAGGGAAATCAGATTCTAAATATCTTTCTATTAAATATGAATATATTTTGACTTATAGAAAAACACCCCTGACTATATTTAAGAAAGCAAAATCGCCAATCAAAAATTACAAACTAATAGATGAACAAGGCAGGAGATATGCTCTTGCAGGATTTGATAGACAAGGACTTGATTACACTCTGTCTTTGGATTATCCAATCGAAGCACCTGATGGGACACTAATTTATCCTGGGAAATCAGAAGAGTTGTATTTTAAAAGACAACAAGGACATTATCAGAAGAAAGATTGGTGTTGGACATTATCAAAAAAAGAATTTGAAAAACGAAAATCAGAAGGGAATATTGTGTTTAAAAAGATTAAAGGAGAATGGCGAGTTTATTATAAAAGTTATTACAAAGATAAAGTCACTCCTTTTGAGAACTTTATAGATTTTACGAGCAATCAAGCCAGTGCAAAGGAAATAAAAAATTTATTTAATAATAAAAAAGTATTTGAATACGCAAAACCGGTTGATTTAATAAAACATTTAATAAACCTTCATGCAAACAATGATGCTATTGTCTTAGACTTTTTCGCAGGTTCAGGAACAACTGGGCATGCAGTGCTAGAACTCAATAAAGAAGACGGTGGCAACCGTCAATTTATCCTTGTCACCAATAACGAAAACAATATCTGCACCGATGTTTGTTATCCCCGAATCAAAAAGGTGATTGAAGGATACACCACCCCGAAAGGCAAAAAAATCGAAGGGCTGGGCGGGAACCTGAAATATTACAAGACGGATTTCGTCCCGAAGAATGCCAACACCGACCAGTTGATGAACGACTTGGTCAAAAAATGTACCGATATCTTATGTATCAAAGAAAATACCTTCGATTTGGTCTCCGACACCAGACCCTACAAGATTTTTAAATCCCCGCAAAAAGTGATGGCTGTTTATACCTCCGTTCCATCCTATGCCAATTTCCAAAAACTCAATGACGAACTTGCAAGATTTGACGGCAAAAAGATATTGTATTGTTTTACTTTTAACCCGCTGGGCATTGACGAAGAACATCTTGAAATGCTGAATATCTTAAAAGATGTCGAAGTGGAACCTATTCCCCACCAACTCAAAAACATGTTGGATGAGGCATTAAAAAAGGGTTAGGTTGAAATTCCTTGAATCATCCTCTTTTTTGTTGCAAAGGAAGATGTTTGTCACCACGACAGGTGGCTGTCCTTCATGGGCAAAAGGCTGGTGCTGGCAAGGAAGTTGCTGAAAGATAACGAGGTCGTTTTTATTATCAGCCTTCCAAAGAAATAAAGATGGGTGGACTCAGCGGAAATCTCGCCTATTTCACCATTGGTTTTATAAATAGAAATTAATCAATGATGTTATAGGCAGAATTTAATATGAAATATGATTTAGTGTTTCAAGGAGGCGATGACTATATGAAAATAAAAAGTTATCAGGCCGAAGCCGTCCGCAGCCTGACGGATGAAACCAGAAAACTGCTTAGAAAAACAAAAGACAATAAAATGATAGTTTTCCAGTCTCCGACGGGGAGCGGAAAGACCGTAATGGCTGCAAACTACATAAAAAGCGTGGCATCCAAAAGCACAGATGATATTTGTTTTGTCTGGATAAGCATCGGGAAAGGGGACTTGCACCTGCAAAGCAAAAAGAAACTGGAGAATATTTTCAAAGGCTTTCCCAAATGTTCTCTTGTGGAAGAAGAGTTTACAGGAGCAAGAACCGTTATTAACCGGAACGAAGTGGTGGTTGTGAATTGGGAAAAACTGCGGGACAAAGACAAAAAAGGCGAATGGAAAAACATTCTGATGCGTGACGGGGAAAAAATCAATTTCCGTGAAGTATTGGCAAACACTAGACGGTTCCGCCACATCATCCTGGTTGTCGACGAGTTTCATTTCGGCGGATTTACAGAGCGTTCCCAAGAGTTATACGAAATCATCAAGCCGAATTTTATCCTCGGTATGAGTGCTACGCCAGATTACATTCCTTCCGCAAAAGATATCTTGGAAGGAACCAAGGGATATGTGTATGTCAAACCAGAGGATGTCATCAAGGAAGGGATGATAAAACGGGAAGTCCGCATCAACGATTTTCTCGGAAAAGGAAAGACCACCCAGGAGAAAGTGCTGAATGCCGCTTATGAAAGAAGAAATTTCCTGAAAAAACTTTTTGAAAAAGAAGGCTCTAATGTCAATCCATTGGTGTTGATACAGATTCCCAACGCCGACAGGGGAAACCAGAAACTGTCAGAAGCAGTAGAATTTTTAAGAGAAAAAGGAATTACCGAAGAAAATGGCAGGCTGGCCATATGGCTGTCTGGGAACAAATCCGAACAACTCCAGTTTATCGCCCAAAATGACAACAAGATTGAATACCTCATCTTCAAACAAGCCGTGGATACAGGGTGGGATTGCCCGAGGGCACATATTTTGGTAAAACTCAGGTCTACCAAAAGCGAAACTTTTGAGAGGCAGACCGTTGGGCGAATTTTGAGAATGCCAGAACAAAAGCATTACAATGAGGATGCCTTAAATATCGGATATATCTACACCGACCAAGAAGAATTGCTGATTTCCAACGATGTATATAATTTGGGAACATTGAAAAACATGACCGCCTTTTTAAAAGAAGAGGCGAAAACTGTCACGCTTACATCCTACGAAAAATCACAAAAAAGATTGCCTCCGTTATCTTTTGACTTTATCGATTTCTTTTTTAAATTCATGGACGAACATGCGGATTTTGAAACTTTGGCGGCAAACGGATTCATTACGGAACCAGAAGATATAAATAAGAAGATAACCACAAACCTTTTCATCGATGCGACGAAATTTGACGAAGGGGAAATTTTCTGCACACACCAATCGCAAGAGGAAGGAACACTCAGCCACGGCGACGTGGGAGCAGTTTTTGACCAATTGCTTTTAAACCATGTCCGCAAGTACGGGCAAAAATCGCTCAATTACCTGAAAGACGCCGTTATCGAGTGGTTCAGGCAGACGATGGACACCGAAGGCTGGGAAAACGAGATAGTTGATATTGAAAAATTGTTCATTTTGAATTATGAGTCCCATTTCAAAAGCATCTTAAACGAATTGTTTGCCACTTACGAAAAGATTCTGAAAGAAAAACGGCAGCACTTGACGAACAAACAAGAATGTTTTAATGAAGAATACCATCTGCCTTCCATGTTGTTCCATAATGACCAGACGGAAGAAGAAGTAAAAAATGTGCAAAAGTATGCTTATGACCGTTGTTTCCTCCGAAAAGACAGGAGTGTCCCTGAACAGCGTTTTATAGATTTCCTCCAAGAGCATCTGGACTGCATCGACTGGTGGTGGAAGAACGGAGACGGAGGGAAAGATTATTTTGCCGTAAAGTATGAATACGAAGGGGAGACTTATGCATTCTATCCAGATTTTTTGGTCGGCTTTAAAGACGGCACCATCGGCATCTTTGAGGTGAAAGACGAATATGACATGGAAGCGAAAACCAGAACCAAAGCCAAGGCGGAAGCCCTTTACCGCTATATTCAGGCAGAGAACAAAAAAAAGGAAAACAAATTATTTGGCGGAGTGGTTGTGGAACAAAATGCAGGTCTTGCGAGCGTTTGGAAAATCAACCGAAACCCTGTTTATCTAGCGGACCGACTGGATGACTGGGAGGAGTTAAGATTGGAGAAAGAAAATTAGTGAAAAGGAGGGGAGTCAAATGAAACACATCAAAGACATAGAAAACGTCAGCAAAATATTGCTAAGCCCGAAACTATATGAGACTATCGTCTATGATTATGACGACAAAGATGACATTGTAAAAATTGTAAATTTAAAATCCTTCGACAAAAAACCTTCCGGGCTACTGCCCTTTTTGCCAAGAAACAAGCCGGTTCGTCAACAAAGAAGACAGAAGCAAAAATTCCTTCGGGTTTGCTATCCAGGAATGGTCTATTGAGGAGAGTTCGCCCTCTTTGACAAAAAAGAGGAGTTGGACAAATTAATAGAGGATGTATATTTTACGGTCGTCCTTACCTGCTCGAATCATGATAAGCACAAAATTACCTTTCTCTTTTATATAGATAAAGAAACACTCGTAAAAGTGGGACAGTATCCTCAAAAACTGACTCGGCCAATCCCGTCTTCCCGCTCTACTTCACCCGATGGGATTGCGGTTGAAGAATTAGCGGAAAGAACGAGAATGCGTTTTAGAAAACAAGAGTAAAAAATTGAAGGCTCCGCAACCTCTTGCGAAGCCTTTTTTTATGAATTTTTAAAATTTTAATTCTGTCCGGTTAATGCAGTATATTTTGTCGTCCGTCAAACAGTGATAGAGGAGATAGGTTTCTCGCTTCAGGTCATTTTCTCCGACGAAAATTTCCGATGTTTTCACGACAGGTTTTCTTCCGTATGTTTCTTCGGCGTATTGGACTAAATTATTGTACCATTTTACTAATTCGTTCCCATGAATGACTTGGTAGATGGTGATGATATTGTATATCGTATCCAACTGCAGCATCTGAATTTCGTATTCCAGTTCTGGCCAAGTGGTGATTTTGATGTCGATATAGCCGTTCCAAAGGGAAAAGCGTCTTAACCCCCTATCCTTTTTGATTTCCTCGATTTCCTCGTTTTCATACATCTTTTTCAACCGGTTATAGACGACTTTATTCGTGTTCCCTTTCAACACTTTTTCAAGGCGTTCTTTTTGAATCACATCGATTTCTTTCAGGTAAACGGAAGGGGGTTTTAAAGAGCGGTCGTTTGCTATTTCCTTATGGTAGTGGAGAATCAATTTCCGCATGTCGCCGTTTCGCTTGTTTAATAAATCGGGAAGTTGGTCGGAAAGCAAAAGTTCCCTTAACACAGGGAACTTAATGTTTTTTGGATTGGCTGGTCTGTCTGAATACAAGAGACTTTTGACGACTCCGTCGATGTTTTTCACCTTTCAACCACTTCCTCGTAGCGGTATTTCATGGCAAAAATGAAATTCTCTAAATTCTCAAAGCCTTCCGGTACTTCCACTTCTTTTTTGAATTTTTCATAGTCTGTGGTCTTGAGATATTCGGCGTAAAGTTTCTTCTCTTCTTCGGTAGGCTTGTAAGCCTGCTTGTTCTTTTTCACCACGACCGTCCAGTTTTTCTCTTCATAATCTTCATAAGACAATGCGTTTTCGAACTTGCCCTTCGGCGCCCAAACGCCCACGGCCATGGGTACGTATTCGTAACTGGATGTTTCTTCTATGATATCGTAGAAACAAACCATAATACCTTTATATTTGTCTTTGTATTTCTCAACAATTTCTTCGGTATACTTCTGCAATGTCTTGAGGCTGACGTCGCTGTCCTCCACATAAACGGCGAACTCAACTCGTTTAGCACTTAAAAGGCTTCGGTCGTACTTGTTCATGATGCGATAAGGCTTTACATCCCTTATCGCTTCTTCTTTCTTTTGACCAAGCGGGCCACATCCTGCCAAAGCGGTCAAAACCAAAAGAAAAATTAACAGCAAAGAGATGCTTCTCTTCATCATTCTCACATCCTTTCTTAATTCCTTTTTTTACAATTCGTCATCCACCACGATGGTTTTCCCAATCCGGTCATGAAGACCCTGTCGATTCTGGGTAAAGAGAATCATCAAGAAACCGATGCCGAAAGTGAGGAAACTGCACAGTTTTCCGACCACTTCCCGCATCAGCATCGTTCTTAAATCAGGCAAATCGTGGTCTTCCTCCGTGATGATGCGGAGTTTCATCATCTTTTTGCCAAGGGTGCGTCCCTGCAAAACAGAAACGGGCAAAACCGCATAATACAGCACATAAACAATCATGCTAATGACCGACAACACCACGACCTTCCCCGCTATAGGCTTCAGCAATTCGTATAAATTTACATTCTGTCCCGCATAGGAAGAGGCGGACATGAAAGCCTCAACGGAGGGCATGACGAAAAATAAGTTTAACAAGTAAGCAGGAATCAAAACCAAAATGGAATCAATAATGGCGGCGAGAATACGGTTTCCTATTCTTCTGGAAGAAATCGTTCCGCCTGCCAACTGGTTTCTTTGCTGTACCTGCTGAACGATGTTCCGGCTTTCAAAGGAAGAACCTGCTAGTCCGAAGCCTTGGGACATATACGGCTGACCGTACATGTTATGTGGCGGCTGCCCGTAAGAAGGCTGTCCATAAGGCGGTTGTTGCGACTGCTGGTACGGCTGGTACTGGTTCGGTGTATGAGGCGGATAGGCTGCATGATGCGAATAACTCCCCCCATAGGTTTGCCCGTCTGCTGGCGGAACCGTGCCACCGTGAGGGTTTTCTTGGTTTTGCACTGGTTGTTCTTGCTGGGCAGACGGATGAGGATATCCGTATGGGTACTGTCCGTGCGGATGCGGATTTTCTTGCCCAAAACCTCCGCTCGGCTGGGGCGTATGCTGGTGTTGATGTTGATATTGATGTTTGGAAGAAAAGCCGTGGTTTTCTTGGGACGACTCATTTTCTTCTGACTGTATATGAAAGTTGTCAGCAGCCGGAACTTGCTGATAACCTGGAGGGTTCTGGTCTGTATCATATGGAGGAGATTGGCTGTTTGCCGAACCGGAATTCGCTGCATTTTGATTTTTCTCAGGGTTAAAATCCTCCTGAAAATGGTTGTGCTTATCATCAAAATTCATTTTTCTCACCTCTTTTTTTAATTTTCATGTATTATAGGGATGTTTGGATTGCAATTCAATTTCTGAAGGGTTTTTTCTGCCTGCTGAGGAATACGGTTTTTGTCCATTTTTTAGTTGAAGATGCAAAGATGATTCTGTATAATGTCCCCACATTTTAATAGGGGAGGTATTTTGATGCATTATTTTGATGGAAAATCTGGGTTTGTTTCCGTCATCACAGGACCAATGTTCTCTGAAAGTGCGATGTGTTTCTAACTGGCAAAAAGGTTAGACGTAAAAGTTTTAGGTTAATCGATTAGTCCATCAAAAATAATAAGGTATTAACTTATGTAAGGTATCTTATTAAATTTAAGATGGAATCGAATCTAAACTTTACGAACTGATATTCCGATTGGTGGAATGAGAGAGTAGCGACTCGAAACGCCAACTCTGAACTGGCTGGCAAAGTCTTGTGTAAGTAGGATAATGTCAGAAGCCCAGTGAACAAGGCAATGTGGCATACCGTAGTGATATCACATTTGATATTAACCGAAATCTTCGCAGAGGTGCGGGGTGTATGTCAGTATGTCGAGAGTCTATAAAATACCTATGGATAGAATGTGCAAAAGCACTGACGAATGTCCGAATGTACGGGTCTAAAAGAACAATGCATAGAAATGTGCATCCTTCGAAAGAAGGGTATGTGTGGCTGAGTAAAATTTTTCGGTATGAAAGGCCATATAAAAGCGGTTTGCAGTGCCAGGAATGGCCTCGCTTTTATCAAGCATACAGGCCTATAGGACAGTCCTAACGGTATATATGTACAGATAGGAATATCGGAACACAGAAAGCCCAGAACGTGAAGTGCTTACACACGATGAAGCGGTAACAAGGAAAGTCGTATTAATCGATATAACTTGTTTTTATCTGGGTGAAAGCGGTGGCATGGTACTGAAGAAGTTGTGGAAATGCAATGGAGGGAAGGCCACCAGTCAACATTTTATTGAAATAATAGATAGTAATATCCAAAGGTTCGAGTAAGACTAAGAAAAGCGAAATCTAGTCCCAGATTGGAGAGTAGTTGACTTTGGCAAATGCAAAAACTTTAAAGAAAACAAAACTAAGAAATGCTGAGTATTATGACCTACAATCGGAATTTGACCAACTGTATGCAGATAGTGTAAAAGGCAAAATATTTAAAAACTTGATGGATTTGATTTCATCAGAAGAAAACATCAAGTTAGCATATAGAAATATCAAAAAGAACCAAGGTAGTAAAACCCCTGGTACAGATGGGAAAACAATTTCTGATTTGGAAAAATGGAAAATTAATGACTTGGTTAAACATGTTCAAAGAAAATTCCAGTGGTATCAGCCTCAAACTGTAAAAAGGGTAGAAATACCCAAAGGGAATGGACAAATGAGACCACTAGGAATTCCGACTATTATGGACAGACTAATTCAGCAATGTATATTGCAAGTAATGGAACCTATTTGTGAGGCAAAGTTTCATGAAAGAAGTAATGGATTCCGACCTAACCGTAGTGCTGAAAATGCCATCTCGCAAGCATACAAGTGTGCATGGCAACAGAAATTACACTATGTAATTGACATCGACATTAAAGGATTCTTTGAAAATGTATCCCACGGGAAACTTCTCAAGCAAATGTGGAGTCTTGGAATACGAGATAAGAAACTTATAAAAATTATCTCAGTAATGCTGAAGGCTGAAGTAGCAGGGATAGGATTTCCTGAACGAGGGACACCTCAAGGAGGAATTATCTCACCATTATTATCTAATATCGTACTAAATGAATTAGATTGGTGGGTTGCCTCGCAATGGGAGGAATTCCCGACAGCATACAATTACAAATGTTATATCCATTCAAATGGGTCAGTGAATAGAAGCAAAAAATTTCGAGCATTAAGAAGCACAAAACTAAAAGAATGTTTTATTGTCCGATATGCTGATGATTTCAAAATATTTTGTAGGAATCGTCAGGATGCTGAAAAGATGTTTCATGCCACTAAACAATGGCTAAAAGATAGGTTAGGTCTGGAGGTTAATGAGGAAAAATCGAAAATCGTCAACCTTAGAAAACATTATTCCGAATTCTTAGGAATCAAATTCAAGGTCAAGAAAACAAAAAGAGGAGATAAAATAAAATATTTTATCACCTCGCATATGTCGGATAAAGCAAAAGATAAAGTAACACAAAATCTAATCAATATGATTAAACAAATACAACGACCTAAGAATGAAAAAGAAACGAATACTCTCATTGATAGGTACAACTCAAATATAATAGGTATTCATAACTATTACAACATGGCTACAATGATATCAAAAGATTGTAGGGACATTGCTTTTCGGATTAATCGAATCTTGGAAAACAGATTGAGGATAAGAATAAAGAAAACCTCAGAACTAAAACCCACCCGATACATCGAGGAACATTATGGAAAAAGCAAGCAACTCCGGTTCATAGATGGTAAAGCCCTAGTGCCTATCGGGTATGTACGATATAAGAGCCCTGTCTGTAAAAAGAGAGAGGTTAATAAGTATACACCTGAAGGTAGAATGGCTATTCATAAAAACCTAAGAGATATTGATATGGAAATTCTGCATTATTTAATGAGAAACCCTGTTGGAAACCAAAGTATTGAGTACAATGATAATCGATTATCGCTGTACTGTGCGCAAAAAGGCAAATGTGCTATAACGGGGATTCATTTAGAAAAAGAAAGAATTCACTGTCACCATAAAGTTCCGAAAAAACTCGGAGGGGATGATTCCTATAGTAATCTGATTATCATAGATGTTCTGGTTCATAGGTTAATACACGCTACTAAAATAGAGACCATTAAAAAATACTTGTCAGAATTAAAATTAACTGATAAGCAGATGAAAAAGGTAAATAGTCTGAGAAAGTATTTAGGATTGGACTCAATCTGACAAAGCAACGAAGAATATATTTAAAGTTATGTTGCATTTGTAAATTACTATTATATTAAGCAAATAAAATGTTGATGGA
>ERZ773359.3836-NODE-3836-length-16621-cov-9.081915_pt1 | contig 16621 bp, 10 predicted proteins | sample MGYA00374955_ERZ773359 | MGnify/ENA primary metagenome ERZ773359 (study PRJEB29098, sample SAMN04486028) | biogas fermenter metagenome | study: EMG produced TPA metagenomics assembly of the Biogas fermentation microbial communities from Germany - Plant 4 DNA1... | reverse complement strand
TAAAAATCAATTGTCAATGTTACTCTCTCGTAAGTATAATCCAATTAAATCCAATGTCATAAAACTCTGTGAGGCTTTGGAAGTAAGCTTTGAAGAAATTGCTGAATACGAACAGATGGGATTGCCTATTGATGGAGTAAAAACCATTATTAAGCAAAGCCAGGATGAGAAAATAAACGTTGATGCCTACCAAGGGCAAGACTTTGTAGAAGTTAGAGGAATTAAGGCCAAGAAAGACTACTCCTGTGTAGAACTTTTTGCAGGGGCAGGAGGTTTAGCTCTTGGATTGGAGTATGCGGGTTTCCATTCAAAGGGATTAGTGGAAATTGATAGATATGCTTGCCAAACATTAAGGAAAAATAGACCTAACTGGAATGTGATTGAGAAAGATATAATTCAAGTTGTTGAAGAAGGAATCCGAAACTATATTGATATTCCTGTAGGAGAACTTGATCTGTTATCAGGAGGTTATCCTTGTCAGGCCTTTAGCTACGCAGGAAAGAAAATGGGCTTATCTGATGCAAGAGGTACAATGTTCTATTATTACTCGCAAGCTTTGGAACAACTAAAGCCTAAAATGTTTTTAGCAGAGAATGTCAAAGGATTAGTTAATCATGATGGGGGTAGAACATTATCTTTGATGTTAAAAGTATTCTCTGATATTGGATATACTGTTAAATGGCATGTTTTAAGTGCTTTGGATTATGATGTAGCACAGAAAAGAGAAAGAATAGCCATAGTAGGAATAAGAAATGATCTGGTCGAAAAGTATAATGTAAGCTATGCCTTTCCAAAGCCTTACGGTTATATACTTACATTAAGAGATGTTTTACAAAATGTACCTAAATCAGATGGAGATAAATATCCTGAGTCTAAAAGAAAGGTTTTGGAGTTAGTACCTCCTGGAGGTTATTGGAGGGATTTGCCGGAAGATATTGCTAAAGCATATATGGGTAAAAGCTATTACTCTGGGGGTGGAAGAACGGGTATGGCAAGAAGAATGTCATGGGATGAACCATGTTTAACATTAACATGCTCACCTGCTCAGAAGCAGACAGAGAGATGCCATCCTGATGAAACAAGACCATTCACCGTCAGAGAGTATGCAAGAATACAAAGTTTTCCGGATACTTGGGAATTTGACGGCTCCACATCTAATGCCTATAAACAAATCGGGAATGCTGTTCCTGTAAATTTGGCTAAAGCAATTGGTTTATCAATTATTAATGTACTTAATCAATTTGTATAAATCTTCGTTGCCAGGTGAAGAAATCTTCTAAAGGGAAGTATGTGAAGGAAATACTGACTTCGTCTTAAAATGTTTTGTTACCTATTGCCAATCATTACAGGACTAGAGTATTTCCTTATTCCCACACAAAATTTTATATAGTCTCGGTCAAATGTATACCCCTTTTCTGGTTTTAATCAAAGAAGTTCAGCAATTTGATCAGCCAGCTCATCAATAACGCTCTCTACCAAGTCAGAGCAATCATATTCAGATGCAACCTCCCCAATGGCATTAGTTATTCTGGTATAAAAGTCTGTTCTCCCAGTGAGCCTGTACCAAAACTCAGCCCCTACAATTACAGGATACTCTTCCTCAATCCTTTTATAATGTCCACTAAGTTCATCACGCTCACCGTAGAAAACCCCTACAACCAAGTCATTAAAGCCAATGTTAAGATTGTTTATTCTTGCAAGGTTTCTTATCCCTTGAAAATGATTTTTTATTGTAACAATATCGTCAGCATTTATTGTATTTGTGCTTGCCTTTACCTGACAGTATTTTCTTCTGCCGTCCACTTGGTCGACAAACTCAATATCAATGCCAGATGTAGTTGATGCAAAGCCCTCTAATACTTCACTGCAGAATTTCTGTAGCTTACTTCCAAATATAGTGTTTATTGAAGTTCCAATTACCCTTGGGTACACTAAAGCTATTGCAATACTTCTTGCATCACTATTTCCTGTTATGAAATTAGCTTTATACTTATCAAGAAAAGGATTTAATCTAAAATTACTGAGATCTCTACACTCCTTTGTTCTGGCAATATGATTTGGTACAATTTCAGTTCTGAAGAAATGCTTTGCTCTATTGATAATATCGTTAAGTTGTACCTCAGTCATATGAATTCCCCCCCCTCTGAAATTTTGTCTAACCCTAGGATATTTTAGCAAAAATTTTTTACAATGTCTATCAGTAGGGAAGCCAAGATAGCGTCAGAGTTTATTGTAGAAAATGAAAAGCAGGTTCATATAAGCCCCGTTTGCAGCAAGAAATTATTCTTGGTTTTCACCTTTACGTTTTTTATCTAGCTGAAAATCTGGTATTGTTTTTATTAATTACCCGTCTTCCCGGTTCTATGTTTTTATTAATTTGTATCTTATTTGCGGCATATATTCATGGTTCAGATTATGCTTTTGAAAGAAACTCATTCGAACCAATCCTAGTTACAGCAATAATTCGATACTATAGGATAATAGCCTACTTGTTCTACCAGTTGATAACCGGTATAATTTTTGGGTAAATAATCCATGTAGATTTCGTAATATAAGAACACATCAAGGAAATAGAAGGAATATTTGCGAAAGATACTTACATCTGCTGAAAAAACTAAGGGAATTGGAGGCCAGGTTATGAATCAGGAATTATTACAACGAATTGACCGCTTTAATAAGGATAGAGATTGGGATCAATTTCATTCTCCGGATAACCTGGCAAAATCCATTGCAATCGAGGCAGGGGAACTGCTTGAAATTTTCCAGTGGGATTCCGAAGGTAACCCTGAGCGTGTAAAAGAAGAGTTGGCTGACGTTATGATCTTTTGCATTCAACTAGCAATGAAATATGGGTTTGATATTGAAGAGATCATTCAAGAGAAACTTGCAATAAATGAAGTAAAATATCCTATTTCTAAAGCGAAAGGAAGCAGCAAAAAGTATACGGAGTTTGATGCTACATGATTATTTACAGTTCGGATGTAGGTGGATTTAAAAAGGATATTTTTGAAGGGCGTCTGATAGATACACTAGATCGGCAAATAGCTCGAAGCTATAAGGCTTCCAGTTATAATGAACGATTGTCGTGGCAGAATTCGCTTCACTTCATGAACACGATTATCACAAATTCAAACTTACCAAACAATGCTGGTGTTGCGATTGAGTACATGATTCCAACGACTTCAAAACGAATAGACTTTTTATTAAGTGGTTACGATGATGAAGGCCAACCTAATGTTGTTGTTATTGAGTTGAAGCAGTGGAGCAGTGTTGAGGCATCAACTGAATCCACTGAACTTGTGAAGGTGTATCTTAATGGCGGTCTGAGGGATTGTCCACATCCTAGTTATCAAGCATGGTCCTATACAACTTTATTGAAAGACTATAATTCGTCAATTCAAGACGGCAGTATCGTCCTGCACCCATGTGCATATCTACACAATTATATTTCAGAGCCTGATGATCCTCTGCGTGCAGAAAACTTCACAGAACTCTTAAAGGAGAGTCCGTTTTTTGATCAACATGATGGCCGTAAGCTTTGTAATTTTATTAATAAGTTTATCAGAAAAGGCGATCATCGGAAGATCCTATATTATATCGATAACGGCCGTATCCGCCCGTCAAAATCCTTGCAGGACAACCTATTGGCAATGCTGAAGGGTAATGACGCCTTTGTTATGATTGACGATCAAAAGGTCGTTTATGAAAATGCAATTTCAATGGCAGAGAAGACAAGACGAGATCACAAAAAGCGAGTCATGATTGTCGAAGGGGGGCCAGGGACTGGGAAAAGCGTGTTAGCTATAAATTTGCTGGCGGAATTGACAAACAGAAATATGGTAGCACAGTATATCACGAAGAATTCTGCTCCGCGAAACGTTTATAAGACTAAACTCAAGGGTAATCGCCTTATGAATTCAGTTGATAATCTATTTAAGAATTCCAGTTGTTATTACGATGTACCAGATAATACGATTGATGTTGCTATTGTTGATGAGGCGCATCGTTTGAATGCCAAGTCGGGGTTTTATGGGAATCAAGGCGAAAACCAAGTAATGGAGATTATCAAAGCCAGTAAGTGCTCAATTTTCTTTGTTGATGACCACCAGATAATCAGTCTAAAGGATATTGGTAAGAGCGAAGAAATCAGAAAACAGGCAAAACGTCTGGGTGCCATTATTTTGGAGGAACGCCTTCAATCTCAATTTAGATGTAATGGCTCAGACGGTTATATAGCATGGCTTGAAGATGTATTACAGATTCGTGAGACAGCAAACAAGTATTTCGACCTGGATTATGACTTTGATGTAGTTGAATCGCCTCATGACCTGCTGAAATGGGTGATAAAAAATAATGGTAATAATAAAGCACGTGTAATTGCAGGCTATTGTTGGGATTGGCCTACAAAGACAAGGAATGATAGAGGCTTTCACGATATTACCATCCCGGAGCATAACTTTGGGATGAGTTGGAATCTCGAAAATGATATTTGGGCAATTGAACCGAACTCCGTGTATGAAGCCGGCTGCATTCATACTTCTCAGGGGCTCGAATTTGAATACGTTGGCGTTATCATTGGTCCTGATATGTACTTCGATGGAACGAATGTATGCACCGATGCAAATAAGCGTGCTTCTACAGATCAGTCGCTTAAGGGGCTGAAGAAACTAGCAAAAACCAATCCTGAGCTGGCGGAGAAACGTGCAGATTTGATTATCAGAAATACTTATCGTACCCTTTTGACACGTGGCTTGAAGGGATGCCGGGTGTTTTGTACTGATACTGCGCTTGGCGAATACATCAAAAGTAGAATGAAGGAACAATATAAGGTACTCATGCACTCCGTGCCAGAACCTATGTCTCTTAAGGCAGCTGAGGATTCTGCTCCATATGAGTCTGACTAGAAAAAAGAGGCTATATCAAAGGAAGTTATCTTTATAATTGAAGAGTTCCCTTTGAAAGACTCACTGTCATGGCAAAATCAAAATGTTTTTATGGGCTGATTCTTATATGGATATATGGACGTTCTTGTTTTTGAGAGTACCCATACATAGCAACATAACCTGAAGCTCATATGAGAGGTGTGTGCAATGACAATAGAACACATTGCAATGTATGTGAATGATCTGGAAGCCGCAAAGAATTTCTTTATCAAATATTTCAATGCTGTTTCCAATGACGGATACCATAATATAAAAACGGGTTTCCGCTCTTACTTTTTGTCATTTGATAGCGGCGCCAGGCTGGAAATTATGAATAAGCCCGGTATGATGTATGATGAGAAAGGTTTAGCTCGGCCGGGCTATGCTCATATTGCGTTTTCGGTGGGAAGTAAGGCTGCTGTTGACGCATTGACCAAACGGCTGAAATATGACGGATATGTGGTTATCAGCGGTCCACGGACTACAGGGGATGGCTATTATGAGAGTTGTATTGTTGGAATTGAAGGAAATCAGATAGAGATTACTGTTTAAAGGATGATTAAGCTGGATTATTACAATTACTTTATTTCAGATATCAGGATATTGCTCAGATCTTACGCAGCATATAATTCTAGAATGTCTCTACAATAAACCGAAAAGAATGTCAATATATATACTTTAATAACTTACTCGAACCAATAGATTTTCAATATTTAGTTTGTGATATTGTTTAGCTTCGGAAGGGTATTAAATTGGAAACATACAAAGCCGCCCAGCGAAGGATCATATACCGATGATATAAAAAGAATTATTGTCCAGGCAAACGATATAAACAAAATTTTAATAAGCTTTCCAATGACTTAAGGAATAAAGAATTACCTAAAATTAAGAAATTGAACCCTGTTCGATATATTCTGACATTTATTCATAATTTTTTTGAATTGTTTCGTATTTGTGATCCTATTAAGCGTCCAACGCTTTTTACTTTCTTAGAGACACAGATATACTTAGCAATGGGAGAAGGTGACTTGGAAGTTCAGTTATTCTGATCTACATAATTTACCTGATATTATTGTGCGTTGTGTAAGAAAAGGAATAAGCTTTAGTGAAAGGGAAATTATTAATAAGTACTATGAACAGGCATTTAGTGTTCGTCATTATCAAGCAATGGAGAAATGTAAAGAAGTGAATCCAGAAGAGTATGAGGAGTTCAATCAAAATTTATTAAAGGTGATTATTCACGAATATAAGGGTACTGTGAGAGTCTATTAAAAGTAGGAAAAGTAATTGAAAAGGGATGTAATAAAAACTAAACATCATGAAATAACCGAATATTGGTTATGTATTGTAAGTCAATTGAAGAAGAGTTTAAAGAACGCGGAATAGATGATACGGGAAAAATCAAAATGCTAATAAAAGAAGAACTAAAAAGACAGCCCATTCATTTTGGCCATCCCTATCTTAATATTAGCAACAATTGCTGGTGTTATGAGAATCGTGCAAAAAAATACTTTGACTAGAACTAATAAGAATCCTTAAAGTAAGTCCATGGACTAATATGTCGAAAATATGCACTTGAGTTGAAGCAACCTATATTTAAGTATGAAAAAAGTGGCTATGTTAATGTCGGTTTATTTTTGGTCTAAAGAAGGTGTGGACGAAAACATGGGCTTAAAGCAAGTATCAGGAAACAGGTGATATGTACAAGCAATATGTCAAGCACCCGGCATACTTCATAGCAAATGAACTGCAGTCGTTTATTATCTGGAATATGGCCGTAGTATCACCCGTGCGGTAAGAGCATTAGGATATCATCATGGATACGCTTGCAGAATGGATCGACGAATTGGCACCTGTTGAAAGAAAGCTCGCATAAACACATGACAATGGTACAGTTTTCCTAAGAGTAGAAAAAGATGCAGTCATTGAGTTATGTGCCAGAGAAGGTACCGCTGCTGCCGTCGCTGACAGGATAAGTACATGCAAGGGTGTACTGTATAAATGGAAGAATGAACTGCTCGGTAAGGATAATATGAAGGCTATGAAGAGCTCCAGGAAACCATCGTTTCCGATGATAAGAATGTACTATTAGTTGAAGTTGGCGGTGAAATCCCTTGTTGTATTAGTTCTTTAATTTTTTCCCACTCCCCCTATTGTTCAGAAGAGAATCCTATAAAATATGTCCAAAAAAATGGGTAAATAATATTTGGCGGTAGTTAATAAATGAGGGGATATCTATGAATGAGGACTATATTCTTGAAAAAATAGAACCTTATCTAAATGAACAGGGTATGCTGGGAGAAAAAGACTTTGACAGGCTTTTTTATATGATAAGCAAACAGCAGCAGTACAAAGTCATAGATATTCTTATTAATCATAACATTGAGATTGATTACATAAACCGAAGCATAAATAGGAGAAGGGCAACTGACGAAAATTCCGATGCCCGTATCCGTAAAAAACTGAACTTGGAGAAGCTCACAAACGAGCAATTGTGCGTATTATTCCAGCAAGGTTACAAACAAGCTTTAGAAGCACTTATAATGAAGAACGAGAATCTGATATGGAGCAGGGTTAAGAGATACGTGAAAATATATAACCATAAACTGGACGAAGACGATTTGTACCAAAGCGGTTGTATCGGGATGATAATCGCTGCAAAGAAATATGATTCCTCGAAAGAATCAAAATTTGTTACTTATGCAATATGGTGGATTGATCAGAGAATACTCCGGGAAATAATGGATTACGGATTTACTATAAGGATTCCCGTACATGTGTTTGAGTCGATAAGCAAGATATTGCGTGCTTTTAATAACAATCTCGGATGTTCAAAGGATGAAGTGTTTGAAATTTTGCAGCCGCATGGTTTCAGCAGGGAACAGTTTGAATTCTTGATGAATCTGGCCAGCAACATATTATCGATAGCCTCGCTGAATACATACGTGGGAGAAAATGAAGACAGTGAACTCTACGAATTCATCGTAGATGAAAGCAGAACCTCAACGGAGGACGAGGTTTATATGGCAGCGCTAAAGCATAAAGTGAGCGAGGTTTTAAAAACCCTTACCCCAAGGGAGCAAAAGGTTATCAATCTTAGGTTCGGGATAGAAGATGACAGGAAAAGAACACTGGAAGAGATTGGTGATGAGTTTAATGTAACCAGGGAGCGGATACGGCAGATTGAAGCCAATGCATTGAAAAAACTGCGACATCCCACCAGGTCAAGATTACTCAGAGATTTTATAGGAGGTTGAATCCATGATTATTAAGGAATGCGTGAAAAAAGCGATAGAAAAGTACATAAATGAAGAGGCTTCTATCATCGTGCTGAAAGGTATAGATATATCCTGTTACTATGATCAGCTTGTTATCCATATGGATAGTGTGTTGAAGAATAAGCTTTCGTATTTTCTAAAGTTATCTGAAACCGGCCGCAGAATAATCACGTATGATGAGTATATTGCCCTGTATAGCTTAATTACGATGCAATACAGGAAAATATTCATTATTGAGAATAATATATATATTAACTTCTATCCCCTTCAGACAAAGATCTGTGATGAGAAGCTAAATGCACTGCTTACGCACTTCGATTCGGATAAAGAAGGCGTTATTTATGAAATCGGCGATCTTACCGAGTACACTTCCATCTATGGTAATCTGATAAGCATTAATAGTAGGTATTATGTGTCCTACAACAATACCATAACCACAGAAAAAGAGATTAGGGTTAACCTGTTCAGCAAGACAAATGAGGCGCTGAAAAAGCAAAAAGTCGCGGATCCAGATTTTTGCTTCAATATAATAGACGAATACGACTATATCAGTATGCTCGACCAGATAAATTTTGCCCCTCCCGAAAAACTCTATGTATTGGAGAAAAATACAAGTATAAACAAAGTATTGCTTGAAGAAAAACTTCATATTATTAAGTGTGTTTATGGAATAGATGTAATAGTAGCCTTAATATCCCAGGGTGCGGCTGTAACCAATGAAAGGCAGGAATTCATCGATATTCTCAAGACCTATTGGGGCTATAAATCTTTCAAAAAGATAAAAGTATACAACATGGAATCACTTAACAACGGATCAAAGGTTATAGAGGAGGTTTCCCAGGGCAGTATCATAGCCAATATTGTGGACGAGGTGGAAAGATGCATAGATAACAGGGATTATCGCGACGTTTTCGTTACCGCCCCCACAGGATCCGGAAAATCGGCCATATTCCAGATCCCTGCCATATACCTTGCAGAAAAATACCAACTCTTCACAATCGTTATTTCCCCGCTGATAGGCTTGATGAAGGATCAGGTGAGCAACCTTGAACTAAAAAATTACAAGTACGCCCGCACGATAAACTCGGATATATCGCCCGTACAAAAGCAGGAAATCCTGAATGACATAGTCGACTGCAAATGCCATATCCTATATATTTCACCTGAATCGCTGCTGAGCAAAAGCGACCTGGACCAGATTATCGGTACCAGAACCCTCGGTCTTATGGTAATAGATGAAGCCCATATCGTCACAACATGGGGCAAGCAGTTCAGGCCGGATTACTGGTATCTCGGTGACCATTTGAGCAAGGTAAAGAAGGCGCAGATAAAGAAAAAGGGCATGGGATTTGTTATTGCCACGTTTACAGCAACCGCCATTTATGGCGGAATTGAAAACATGTACGAGGAAACCATACAAAGCCTCAAAATGGTAGATCCCATAACCTATCTGGGATATGTGAAAAGGTTCGATATCATGATAAATATTGAAACTACAAGGACCGTCAGGGGTACGACAGAGTACGAAATCGAGAAGTTCGATCAACTGATTGAAAAAATCGATTACGCGATAATACTTGACAAAAAGATGCTGATCTACTTTCCAACGGTAGCATTGATTGATAGATTCTATCAATACTGCATGGTAAAGAACTTGGGAAAATATGTTTCTAAATATCATGGACAAATGAAGGCTTTCGAAAAGGAAGAGAACCGAATAAAGTTCCAGAGGAAAGAGGCGCTCGTAATGCTTGCAACAAAAGCATTCGGGATGGGTATCGACATAGAGGATATTGAGATCGTCGCCCATTTTGCCCCTACAGGAAATGTGTGCGATTATGTCCAGGAGATAGGACGGGCTGCCAGGCGCAGTGACCTTAAGGCAGAAGCGTGCTACAAGTTCATGAAGAATGACTTCAAGCATATCAATAGACTTCATGGTCTGTCAGTCATAAAGGAGTACCAGTTGATCGAAGTAATACGGAAAATATATGAGTTGTACCAGGAAAGTGTTAGGAACAGGCAGGATAGAAAGATCACGAAGAAAAGCCATGAAATGCTTATAGACGCCGTAAGCTTTGCGCACATTTTTGAAAATCCGTTTTTAAGTGAAGATGACGGCATAAACAAGGTAAAGACTGCCTTACTTCTCATACAGAAGGATTTCGAAAGCAAGTTTACGTTCTCTCCTTTCCACGTTAGGCCAATCCCTTTGTTCGAAACAGGATACTTCGGAATAGAGCTTAATGTACAGAAAGCGATAAGGCAGGAGTACGGTGCGGTTTTGGATGAGGTTGACAGAGCTATGAGAATTTGCTCAGTAAACCTGAGAAAGATTTGGGAGAAGGATTTTGCGACATCCTTTTCCTTCCCGAAGTTCAAGTATATGCTCTATTCCAGGGAAGGTGAGCTTGATTTTAAGTTTAAATACCTCATGAAACCCGCTATATGCGTGGATATAGTTTTTGAAGACAATTATCTGCAGAAGTATTCTGAGTATATCAACGCATTAAGGACGATCGTAAACAGGTCCGTACGGGATAAGATGTTCTACGGTATCGACGGGGAAGATGGGCTTGTTTGTGCTCTGATGAAAGAACTCGGGATAAAAAATATATATAAATGCAGGTGCATCATTGAGATGTTGATATCTGCCATGTCCGTGTATGACAGGGATTTCAGCAAGAACATGTTCAGTAAGACATATGCAGCTAAGCCCTTAAAATCTGGAGAAGTGAAGTACAGGTTCACCGATGGTGCAGTTGGCTTTTTTAGGTGGATACAAAACGGTTTTAGCAGGATCCTTACGAACATTAGGGAAGGCTCATTATACCTTATTGATGAGGACGGCACCCAGGTCTTCAGGGAAATGCTTCTGATACTTGGCTTTCTGGAAACCCTTGATCTTCTCGTATTTAAAGCGCTTGGTGGCAAAAACAGCCAGATCTATATCTACGTAAACCAGACCAAGACCATGAAAGAAATCTTAGAGAAACCTTCGAATTACAGGAACAGGCTGCTTGAACTTGTGAACGAAAGGCACAAAATCTCGGTTGAAATGCTAACATATATTTATGAAGGCGGGTTTACCAGTGAGGAAATATGGGAACTCATTGAAGACTATTTTCTGGGGGTAATACCCGATGCTGTCATGGAGCGATATAAGAAAGCTGCGGGAGAAAGCTGAGGAACGACCTTGTTATGAAAATCGTAAGCATTGCAGAGAGTAATTGAAACGGTCGGCAAATTGGAAAGGTTCCCATTGATCACAGTCCTGAAAGTAGCCGGGACTTGCAAATACATTATGCCTGATTGAAATTGATGACATTACTGTAATTGAAGAAAGATAGGATTAATATTGGGTAGTTAAAAACGCATTATGGCATTAGTTTCATCAATTCAGGTAAAGTAGATTTTGTGGTATTGATATAGAGATGCTGTTTTTCACGTAAGAGAAAAGCTATCAACGTGATTTATACCTTTGATAAGTGAATAAGAAATCATGTTAAGGGTAAATTCATGTAAATAATGAATTAGACATATCAGAATTTAGTTATAGAACAAATGATATTGGCTGTGATGCAAAGCCAAAATTCGACTATATTCTTAATAAAAATTGTTGATTTTGTGAATTTTATGTTAGAATACAATAGATAAAAATATCTTATGCTCAAATAAACCAACTGCCTAGTTTTGGTAGAAATAAGATAAACCCTGGGAGTTTGATTATCATGGCTCTAGCGGATTATGATTTGGATGAAGTAAAGAAACGAATCTATGAGGCATATCAAAAAGAAAACCCAATCATAGAAGAATTTAGGGAATATGCAAGGGCTTTAGCCAGTCATGTTAAACCTATACGTCCGTACTCCGTCAACGCAGTATCCTTCGTGTCATCTGACGGTGGTGATAATCGCCTTTTTTTCAATCCTGCTGTAATTGAGCTTGTAAGGGTAGTTGATTCAAGAGGAAATCAATGTGCGGTAGATGCAATTGCTAGTAATACTTTGATAAAAGATTTGAATGAACGTGTAAAGACTGGTAGTCCACTTCTAGTTGAACCTTTAAAAAGAATGTGTGAGGATTTAAACATTCAAGAGGTAGAACAGCTTTCATATTTGCTTAGTGGTTTAGAAGGAGGTAAAAGCACTGGAGCAATAAGATGTTATCGTGATATTGTTGAATGGGCAGTTCTTTACGATTTGATTATAAACTATGAGTGGGGAAATGACACTATAATTGTTCGGGACGGATTATTACGTACCAAGTCATTCAAAAGAGAGCTATTCCCCAAAATTGATGCAAAAATTCGAGAAGGTATTGAAAAGCATAAGCGAAAAAATGTAAACATCTTTATTGTTGGAGTAGCAAAGCAGAGTGCCGTATTAAGCCGATTAGCTGTTGCATTGGAACTGGAGGGTGTATTTCACAAAACATACCCATGCTACGCTAAGGTTCCAAATGATATTGAGGAGAAATGCTATAATTACGACCGTACATGGCTTGATACATATGAGTCTATTCACTCGGAAAATCAAATACGTGAGAAGAAGGGCGAGCATGAAAAGTCATACCTATATCAGTCAATGGGACAAATGTTTTTGGTCAAATTTGGCGATCGGCCTTTTGATCCAGTTTGGCCAGTAGATATTACTTCTTGGCAAGTTCCTGATGCCGATAGAATTCTTGGTCAATTGACTGTAGATGCTCAGCAGGGATTTCCTATACCTGATTATCCGATGTGTATTCAAAAAGCACACGATTACGCAAAAGTTAATGGAATAGAAGTTTCTATTCTTCAGGATATATTATTTGAAGGAATTACTCAGAACTTGAATGATCAAGAAAAAGAAAGAGTATTACGCATGAAATATCTTGGTGAGGATTTAGCAAGTCGGAGGTACAAAAATGCCTGAGTTATTCGCAAAGTCACAAGTAATGGGAACTTTTAAAGGGTTCAATGAAAAAGGTTTGGAATTTGCCGCAGAAATTGTTGCACCATATGATTCTTCAATGGTGGAAAAACCTCAATTGGGTCAATTTCTTCTAATTCAGCTTGAGAGTGAAGAGGAAGCTGCACTTGGCAGAATTACTAAATATATACCTTCTGGTTTACTTGCGTCTACTGAAGGAGAAGACTATATCAGCACAATGCAGAGCAGGGGGCAATCTGTTCCAGAAGATCTAAAAAAGCAAAAATTGAAATATCGTGTACAAGTAAAGCTACTTGGTGCTGTTAAGATTGTCAAAAGAGATGGAAAAGAAGATATAGTTTTCGTTCCCTCCCAACGACGACTTCCACATTTGGGGGCAAAGGTGGCGTTCCCGAGCGATGAAGTTCTGGCTAAAATCTGCAGCCTAAGTCAAGGTAATACTGATCTAGGTGATTATGTTTTAGGCGAATTTGTTTATAGCGGTAACCAAAGTGATGATAAACTTGATCCTATATTCAGACAGCATATCCCTAAAATGTCGGTTATGTTCAATATAAATAATCTGGTTTCCAAACGGACGGTGGTTTTTGCACGGGCTGGATATGGAAAATCAAATCTAATTAAGTATCTCATATCGGAGTTGTATAAAAACGGAACACCTAAAACTGAAAAAGGGCAAAATGTCGGGACACTGATTTTTGATGCAGATGGCGAATATTTCTGGCCTGACTTTAAGAAAAGACCAGGCTTTTGTGATGTTAAACACCTTCAGGATCATATTGTTATATTCACGAATAGAAAGGGTGTTAATGATTATTATGAGAGTTGGAAGGCCGGATCAGTAAAACTTGATATCCGAACTCTTGCAGCAAGAGATGTTCTTGGAATAGCAATTTCACCAGACAGGCAGAACCAACAAAACATAATAAAATTAAAAAGCGTTTCAGACACAAATTGGAGAAAATTAGTTGATTTGATTTATAGGGATAAACTGATGGCCTCAGAAGAAGAAATTGGTGTTTTGTTAGGATATGACAAAGATCAAACACAACATAACTTCGCCGAAATCGCGGCTGCAAAAAGCAATATGTATAATGTTGTACAACATTTACATGATCCGGAGAGTCAGTTAATCACAGGAACAATGGATTCACTACGGCAAGGTCATGTTGTTATTATTGATATTAGTTTATTAAGTTCTACAGTTGGGTATAACATAGCTGGCTTGCTGCTGAGGAAGATCTTTTCTTATAATCAAGAAAACTTTACTGGAGGCTTATCTCCTATACCGGTAATTGCTGTGATTGAAGAAGCGCAGAGTGTGTTAGGACGTAATTTAGAAGAAACGAGTCCTTATGTTGAGTGGGTCAAAGAAGGAAGAAAATATGATCTAGGTGCAATTCTGGTGACACAACAGCCAGGTTCACTAGCTCCTGAACTATTAAGCCAAGCCGATAACTGGTTTTGCTTTCATCTCCTTTCCGAAGGTGACGCAACTGTATTAGGAAAGTACAACTCGCATTTTTCCCACGATATTCTTGCTCATCTTATAGGAGAACCCATTAGAGGGAATTGCTACATGTGGAGCGCTCCTCACCAGCCATTTGTACTGCCCGTTAGGATTAGAAATTTTGAGAACTTATATAAAGGTAACATAAAAACCGATAAAGATGAGCCTCCTTATAAAAACTCTCCATCCATTGAAATTAAGCAACGGGCTAATGGAAGGTTCAAAAAAATGGCTGAGGACTTGAAAGCAAAAATTAGAGAGGTTATAAACAAAGGTCAATCAACTAAAGAATTCGATGATGGATTATTTGGTTTTCATGATGGACGCCTGTACTATTTAATTAAGGAAATCAAACCTGAAAATGAAGTCTTAAATGAAAATCAATTAAAGCTAGTATTAATGAATTTAATATTGGGAGAAGGAAACGTAAAAGTTTATAGAGATCCTATTGATAATAAAGAGTATTATTGCGCAGATAAAGAATTGTGGGAAAGGATTTTACAGAACGATGCTTAATATTCTGATAAAAGGTGATAGACTCGAGAAAATGCAAAAGGCATCAGAGAAGTATATCGAGTTGGATATTGCCGATAAACCTATTGAAGAACAGGTAAGATTCCTTATCCTTCGAGATTTACTCCGATTGAACTGGTTTGTAGATATTCAAAAAAATAAGGTGGAAGTCTTGCCTCCTTCCAACTATGATAAAGAGACAATAAGACAATCTATGTCAATTCGAAGGAATGAAATTATTACACAAAACAAGATTTGGATAGAAAAACATATTGACTTTGCAAGAGAGAATCTGGCAAATGGATACGATGTACTCCAGTCAGAAATTAAGCCAATCATTGAAGTTTGTAAAACCCAAAAGCAGCATGATCTGTTTCGAATAATTCGTTATTATTGGTCATCGCCTTATAGTGAGTATGTCGGTCGAAGAATCAAATTGATTATAAGAGACGCTGCTGTAAAGAATCAACCAGTTATAGGGATCGCTGCACTTGGTAGCCCAATAATTCATATTCCTGAAAGAGACGATTTCATTGGGTGGGATAAGGAAACAAGGACTAAAAATTTAGTTTACCTGATGGACGCTTATGTTCTTGGCGCAGTTCCTCCTTATAATATGTTACTAGGAGGTAAGCTTATTGCGTATATTTTAGCTTCTAATGAGATTAGGAAGATTTATAGAGAAAAGTACGAAAATAGTATTACATTAATTGATAAACGCAAAGCAAATGACTTGGTTGGTATTTTTACTACGAGTCTATATGGAAGAAGCTCTCAATACAACAGAATAAAATACCAAGGAAAGCTACTATACCAGCCGATTGGTGATACAAGAGGCTTTGGAACTCTTCATTTATCGGATGAGACACTCCGGTTTATGCGAAATATGTTACATGATAAAGGGATTATAATCGGAAACAAATTTGGTGATGGGCCGAGTTGGAAGATGAGGGTAATCAGAGAAGCCGGAGATATTCTTGGATTTAACACCGATATCTTGCTTAATCATTCTTTTCGACGAAAGATTTACTTTGTTCCATTGGCGAAAAATACGTTAGAATTCTTAAATGGACGCGCTCATAAGCCAGACTATTATGACTATCCATTGAAAGACTTAGTTGGATTTTGGAAGGAACGTTGGCTATATAACCGAAAAACTAAGGATGATATAATAAATAGAGTTTTGAAGTTTAAACCTGAGCAGTTTTCTGTTTACTAACATTGATTACGGATGTTCTTCAATATAATTTGAGCAACGCTGAGGAGCGATAGTGCATTATTATGTATTGCTATTCCTAAGCAAAGTATTGATCAAGTTGAGGATCTAGCCAATAATCGTTGGAGGATATAGATATTATTAAAAAAACCTAATTTTGGATATGCTAATGAAGCCCAAAATCAAAAAACTACCTTTCCTTTTCAAATTCCATTAATAAGTGCTATAATATATAAAGTTGTGCAAGA
>ERZ773359.3832-NODE-3832-length-16632-cov-4.874103_pt1 | contig 16632 bp, 15 predicted proteins | sample MGYA00374955_ERZ773359 | MGnify/ENA primary metagenome ERZ773359 (study PRJEB29098, sample SAMN04486028) | biogas fermenter metagenome | study: EMG produced TPA metagenomics assembly of the Biogas fermentation microbial communities from Germany - Plant 4 DNA1... | reverse complement strand
ATTGTTAAATGAAATTGGCAACTTAAACGATCAAGTTCGTAAATTAATGAAAGAAAAAGATGAAATTATGGCAATGAAAGTATCGAAATTGGGATTGAATCCTGAAGATGAAGTTGAAGAAGAACAAGATGAAGAAGAGGAAAAAGAAATTAATATGGATAATATTAGGTTTCCAAAACTTTATGCTATTGACCAAAAATATAAGGATTTTAAACCTAAAAATTATGGGAATACTTTTGAATTAGATGAATTGGTTGATAATTTCCGCGCTTTTGCAGTAAGTCAACTTCGCTTATATTATGATGAATCATTACTTCGAGTTTTCATTAGTGGACTTGCCTGTAGTAGGTTAATAATTTTACAAGGTATTTCTGGAACCGGTAAAACTTCACTTGCTTATGCTTGGGGTAAGTTTGTGAAAAAAGATGCTTGCATAGCATCGGTGGAACCATCATGGCGTGATCGGACTGAATTTCTGGGATATTTTAACGAGTTTACTAAAAAATTTAATGAAACTGATGTATTAGCAGAACTGTATGTGGCTGGGTTCGATGATGATATTCACACGATTATCTTGGATGAGATGAATATTGCTCGTGTTGAATATTATTTTGCTGAAATGTTATCAATATTAGAAATGCCTTCTCGTGATGAATGGATTATTGAATTGGTGCCAAATTCTTGGCCAGAAGATCCAAAGAGAGTTATCAATGGTAAGTTGAAATTGCCAGAAAATTTATGGTATATAGGAACAATTAATAATGATGATTCAACATTTATGGTTACAGATAAGGTTTATGACCGTGCGATGCCAATAGATATAAACACAAGAATTGAACCATTTAAAACTCGTGAACAAGAGGCAATGAATATTAACTTTAGTTATTTAGAATCATTATTTAAAAAAGCAATTAAGGAGCATCCTATTTCAGATAAAAATTTAGTTAAAATTAAGGAAATGGATGGGTATGTTATTAAACATTTTAGGATTGCATTTGGTAACCGTATTATGAAGCAAATGAAGGAATTTGTTCCTGTGTATGTTGCTTGTGGTGGAAAAGAAATTGAAGGTATTGATTATTTTATTACAAGGAAAATATTTAGAAAATTTGAACAATTAAATATTTCGTTTATTCGTAGTGAAATTGATCCATTTATCGATTATTTAAATAAAGAATTTGGTTATGGAGTAATGAAAGAGGCTATTTCTTATTTAGAATATTTGAAAAAGTCAGTGTAAGGTGGTGTAAATTATGGGGAAATCATTAAAGGTTACAATTGATGATATATTAAGGGAAAAAACGAATACATTTATCGATAGAATTGATTCAAAAATGCAATATAAATCTGAGTATAGAGGTAAAGCAATCAGGCTTGATTGGATTGATGAAGTGGAGTTTGCTTGTCCATATATTGATAACCTTGTACGAAATCCCCGTGTTGCCCTTATTACTGAGGAGGACATTGTTAAAATTGAAAAGGCTAAAAAAGTATCAGTTGCTAGCATTAAGGATCTAGCAAAAAATTCACAACGAATTGATAAATTTGATCTCGTTACAAATAAAGTACAACCTTCAAAATTATTAATTGAACGCCGTGAAGAAACTTTTAATACTTATGAAAATCGCTTTCTTTTTACCGTTATTAAATTTACAATACGTTTTGTGGTTGAAAGAGAAAGAGAATTAAAAAATTTGGAGGTTCAAAATGAAGAGGTATTGGAGTATGCTGCTTCAACTGTTACGGGGGAAGAAAAAGTAAATATTAAACTTAAAGTGACTTCTAATGACATTGCACAAAATCAAAATAATGAAGATGATAATATTGATTTTAGTGAGATTAAAGAAAGATTGAGAATTATTAAAGATTATTTTATCAATTGGAGTCGAAGCGAATTTATGGAAACTATGGAAAAAGCAAAAGTTTCATTTGTTACACCTCCGATTAAAAAGACTAATTTAATTTTGAAAAACCCTAATTTTCAAGTTGTTACAAGATTATGGGAATATATCAATAAATACGATATGGAAAAAGACGAAGGAAGTCTTCCACATTTTGAGACAGCAGGAAATACCTTCCTGAAAGAATTTTTAGATGATGCGTTTTTAATTAATTACATTGTAATGGATTCAATAAATAAAAATCAAAAAGAACAGCACGAAAGATTAACAAAATATGCCGTTGTTCTAATAGCACACCAAGTGCAAAGAGTGCTTTCGCTACTTTTGAAAAACGGTGTTGAAATATCAGATGAAGAAATAATTAGTTTGATATCTGCGGAAATTAAGAATGTTAAAAGTCGAAGAACAATTGATAATTCAGAAATAAAACAAAAGTTTCAAAGAGCAATGGAAGAATACATAGAAAGGACACAAGAGTATTTGTAGTAGGTGGTAATGATGAGAGCGATACTTGATAATCAATTTTTCAAAATAATTTTTGCTATTTTAAAAGCATTAGTCGTAATTTTTATTATCGGTTTTGTTATTGTCGTTTTTTTGCAGCGCTTTAGTGATAATAAAGTGTCGTTTTTTAATTATCGTATGTTTACGGTAATTTCTGGAAGTATGCGTCCTAAATATGATATCGGTGATGTTTTGATTTCTAAAGAAGTTGACCCTTCAACTATAAAAGTTGGTGATGCAATTAGTTACTTAGGTAATACTGGTAGTTTTAATGGAAAAGTAATTACTCACGAAGTTGTAAGTATTAGACAAGATGAAAATGGAAAGTATTATTTTAAGACAAAAGGCTTAACCAATTTGGTTGAAGATCCGGAAATTTCAGAAGATCAATTATATGGTAAAGTTATTTATAAATCAATTATTTTATCAATGGTATATAAAATAATTTCAACCAATTTAGGTTTCTACCTATTAATAATTGTGCCATTACTTTATATTGTTGCATCAGAAGCAATAACAATGTTACTTGATCGCGAGGCCAGAAGAAGAGGAGAATATTAAAGAGATTTATGTTGATAGGCAGGTGATATAAATGAATCCAAGATATAAAAGATATTTGCGAATAAATTTAATTTCACTTTTTTTTATAGTGCTTTCATTTATATCAGTAACACTTGCCTGGTTTGCTTATAGTGGTTTATCTACTGTTTCTACTGATGTTGGGGTAAAAGCATGGTATATTGAACTTGAAAAAAATGGTGAGTCTATTTCTAATAATATTGTTATATCACTGTCTGAAATATATCCCGGCATGGAAACATTAAATGAAGTTGTAAAAATAAAAAATATGGGGGATACTGACGCTCAAATTAAATATTCAATTGTGTCGGCTAGAATTTTAGATGATCCTAACGATAATTATGTTGTGGATAATGAGACTATAACTTCCGATTATGTCGAAGATATCCTTGCACATGAATATCCCTTTCATTTAAATATAAGTTTATCTAAAAATTATGTTTTAAGCAAAGGTGAGGAAAGTATTTTTGAAGTTTCCGTTTCGTGGCCTCTTGATTCTGGGCATGATGCATTAGATAGTAAATGGGGATCAGATGCATATAAGTTTCAATTGAGTGAAGAAGAAAAAAGAATGCAAGATGAAAACTATCAAGTTAGACCACCTATTCAAATTGTTATTTCAGTAATTGCCGAACAATATATAGATAAACCGGATTCTAGTGATGTTCGTTATAATTTAGGAGATATGATTTTATTTGATGTAGTGGATAATAAAAAATGCACTGAACTTAGTGATACTTGTCTTGCTACATACGTAATAGATGTTGATAATAAATTAGGTGATGAGGTTGTTACACTAATGCCAACACCAAAAAAGACTTATTTAAATGGAATATACAACAATTATGATACATTATTTTCGACTATAACTAATGATTGGACGGTTGAAAAAAGACCTCTTACGGTTGAAGATTTGCTGCGCATAGTTTCTAAAGATGTTATGAATTCGGTATTAGTTAGAGAAAATTTATCAGATGCAATTATTGGTAATTTAAAGTATCAAGATAGAATTCAAACTGAGATTGAGCGGGCAACTAATGAAGGTGGATATTATGTTTTTGAATATGAAAAGTTTGAATTTTTATCTTCAAATGTTTGTTATTGGACTAAAACGGAATATAATAACGAGTTAGCATTTGCTTTAAAAAATATTGATCAAAATCAAACTAAGATATATGGTGAATTAAAAAATACCAATTGCAATGTAGTACCTGTTATTTTAGCAAATAAAAACAATTTATAAAATAATTTCTGTTGGAAGCATAGAATTTATGCTTTTTTTAGTTTTGGTAAAAGTAATAAAAATTAGGAATGAATAATTCTTTGGATAGTATTTAAAAAAAACAACTATTATTAATTAAAACAGTTTTGCAAACAAAATAAATTTTGTCAAAACTTTTTTTATGATAAAAAAGGATGAGAAGTTATTATTACTACCAAATATTATAGAATCAAAAAAAGCGGGTGATTCCCACTTTTTTGTCCAATTATTTGAATATTTATGCCAAGACTTATCCAAATATTTGCTCAAATTTAATATTTGCTTTAATTTTTAATGGTGTGTTTTCTTGTGCAGCTTGAAGGCCAATTGTTGTGTCTTGTTCATCATTCATTTGTTCATTTTCGCCTTCATACCATTCGAAGAAAACTCTAATTGTAAAAGGTTTAAATTCAAATTCTTCGTTGTTTTTATCATATAATAAATTATCACTAATGCAGCCATCTTCTAAAGTAATAATATCTAGATAATCTCCTTCGACATAGTTGTCTGGCAAAAATGCGTACTTAGTTATGATTAGATCTGGAATATTTTCGTTTTCTATTTCTAAGTCAATTGTATATTTGAAAGAAACTTCTACGTTGCTAGGATCGACATCTATGTCGAAGTAACCTTTTGAAGAAGGGGCTACAACGTTTGAAGCGATATAATTGTTTTCTTCGATTACTGGTTCAATTGTTATTGTGGAGGTTGCGTTTTCAGTAATGTCTATAGTATTAATCAAAATTTGCCATCTAGCAAATAATGCTTCAATATTTCCTGTCGCATCTACTACGTATCTAGAGTAAGTACTACTCATTAGCGACAAACATATTGAGAATGTTATAAGTACGACTAATATTTTTGCCTTCCTAAACATAGACAAGCTCCTTTCGTTAAGTATATTATATAACACCTACATTATATTTACAACATTTTTGTACACACGCATGTAAAACAATGTAAAATATTAGTTGAAAACCCCGTTTTTTTGACATAAAAGAGTCGTTTTTTTATTATTTATTGACACTTCTTGTTTTGTTGTTTTGTAAAAAATGTTATACGGAAAAGAAATGTAATTTAGTATAATTAATTGACACTTATTTAAATATGTGTTATATTACAAAGAACGAAGGGTGATGAAAATGAAGGATTTAAGAATTTATTTACCTGCTAAAGATAAAAAATATTATGGTGCAAGATTAATAAAGCCTATTAGTAAAATTGAACCACCCAGTAAGGATTTATATCACGGTTATCGAAGGCCGGAAAATAAATTTGAAGGAATTTTAAATAAAAAAATTGAAGAAATAAAAAAAAGGAAAGAGTAAATAAATTTTTTCTAATCTTTAATTAAGGAGGATTTTTAATGAAATTGTTTGATGAGTTAAAATGGCGAGGATTAGTTGATAATATTACTAGTCCAGAATTAGAAGAAAAAATTAATAATGGTGGACTTACTTTTTATATTGGTGTTGATCCAACTGCAGATAGTCTTCATATTGGTCATTTTTCTTCGTTATTAGTTGCTAAAAGATTAAAAGAAGGTGGACATCATCCAATTATTTTAGTTGGGGGAGCTACGGGATTAATTGGTGATCCAAAGCCTAATACCGAGCGCCCAATGATTAAAAAAGAAGTTTTAGATTATAATTATAAATGTTTACATGAACAAATAAGTAAATTATTTGGTTTTGAACTTGTTAACAATTATGATTGGGCGAAGGATATTAATTTTATTGATTTTTTAAGGGATTATGGAAAATTTTTTAATGTTAATTATATGATTAACAAAGATACGGTTAAAAGACGTTTAGAAATTGGTATTACTTATACAGAATTTTCTTATATGATTATGCAAGCATTAGATTTTTTGTATTTATATGAAAATAAAAATTGCGTTTTACAAATTGGCGGTCAGGATCAATGGGGAAATATTACAGCTGGAATTGATTTAATTAGAAAAAAAATAGGTAAAGTTGCTTATGGTTTAACGATTCCGCTTATTACTAAGGCTGATGGATCTAAATTTGGAAAAACGGAATCAGGAACTGTATGGTTAGATAAGAATAAAACCTCTCCATATGAGTTATATCAATTTTTAATTAATTCAGAAGATGAAAAAGTAATTGAATATTTAAAGAAATTAACATTTTTAACACCAGAAGAAATTGAAAAATTAGAAGAAAGTTTAAAAAAAGAGCCACATCTTCGATTGGCTCATAAAACACTAGCTAAGGAAATTGTTACGTTTATTCATGGAAAAGAAGAATATGAAAGAGCTGTTGAAATGAGTGAAAAATTATTCAACGGGGATATTAAAGGATTAAGTGTTAAAGATATTTTAATTGGTCTTAAAGATGTGCCAAGTTTTGAAATAGAAGAAGAGTTAAATATAGTTGATTTTTTGGTTAAACATAAAATATGTTCAAGCAAGCGAGAAGCAAGAGAATTTATTAATTCTGGATCGATAACGATAAATGGTGATAAGATAGAAAATGTAGAACTGGTGATAACTAAAGATTTAGCATTAGAAAATCAAGTAGTTATTATTAGACGGGGAAAGAAAAAATATTTTATAGGAATTTTTAAAAAATAAAAACTGAATGGGAGATCCCATTCAGTTTTTTTACTTGCTGTAAAATTCAACTATTAACGATTCATCAATTTCTTGATTTAATTCATTTCCTTCAGGATATCTTAAGTAAGTTCCTTCCATTTTATTTTCATCGTAATTGATGAATTCGACACGACGATTGATATTTTCTAAAGTAGATATAATTACTGGATGACTTTTTGATTTTTCTTTGACTGAAACAACATCACCTGGTTTTAATTGATATGATGGAATATCAACTTTTTTTCCATTAACTAAAATGTGTCCATGGTTAACAAGTTGACGAGCTGCTTTTCTTGTTGGTGCAAAACCAATGCGATAAACAATGTTGTCTAGACGACTTTCTAGTAATTTTAAGAAATCTTCACCTAAAACTCCTTTTAATTTTTTAGCTTTTTCAAAAGTTCTTCTAAATTGTTTTTCGCTTAATCCATACATAAATTTTACTTTTTGTTTTTCTTGTAATTGTATACCATAGTTAGAAAGTTTTTTACCTTTTTTTGTTCCATGTTGACCAGGTGCATATGGTTTTCTTGCTAATTCTTTTCCAGTTTCTAAAATTGAAAAACCTAGTCGTCGTGATTTTCTAAATATTGGTCCAGTATACTTAGACATTTTCTTTCCTCCTTCGATGATATGTGCTTAACATCGATCGAGGTTATTCGCCAAAACATAGGGTGTTTATTTAAATATTTTCGCTTCGCAGCCAAAAGCGAATAATAACCCGATAATCGGTAATAAACACATTACATTTTTCGAATAACGCTGCGCGATGTAATAGCAGTTATAATTATAGTATGATTTATTTTGTAAGTCAATACTAATTTTATATTTTAATTGTTTAAGTTTGATTATTTTTATCTGACATTAATGTAATTTTGTAATTTATAATTTTATTGTTCATTATGGAATGGATAGTATATATTTAGTATAAAAAATAAACAAGTTATTAAAAACAGATGAAAGTAGGTGCAAAAAAGGTCGAAATATGATAAGATTATAATAGGTGATTGTTATGGAAGAACTAACCTTAATAAGCGTAACATTATTTATTATTACTGCTACTTTAATAGTTGTAGTTTTAAATATGCTACAAAAACATAAAAATAAAAAAATAAAACAATTATTAGAAAAACTTGAATATGAAAAAAACTGCATTGAAAGTACACCTATTGTTCCAGAACTTTCTAAAATCGAAGCTTTTTTAAAAAATGAAAAATTAGAAGAAATGTATAATGACTGGAAACAAAGATTAGATGATATTAAAAATAAACATTTACCGAAATTAACAAATATGCTTATTGAGGCTGAGTATTCGCTTGAAAAAATGGATTATCGAAATACTACATATAAGCTTGCAAAATTAGAAATGGAAATTTATAAAGTAAGAACAATTGCGGAAATTTTATTGGATGAAATTAAAGAAATTACAACTAGTGAGGAAAAAAATCGAGCAATTATTACTAATTTGAAAGCTAAGTATCGTAAATTATATCAAAAATTTTCAAAATCGAAGGCTGAATATGGAGAAATAGAAAAACCAATATCATTGCAATTTGAAAATATTGCTAATCGTTTTGAATTATTTGAGGAAGCGATGGAAAATAATGTATATACGGAAGTAACAAAAATTATTAAAGCTATTGATGAAATGATTAAGCATATGGAAGTTGTAGTTGAAGAAACGCCAATTATTGTTATGACTGCTCAAACTATTTTACCAAAAAAGATTCAAGAAGTGGAAAAAACTTATGATGCCATGATAAATGCTGGTTATCCTTTGGGTTATTTAAATGTTGAATATAATATTGAAGAAGCTAATAAGAAAATTGAAGATATAATGGGACGTTTAAAAGTTTTAAACTTAGAAGATAGTTTATTTGAATTGAAAGTTTTAATAGAGTATTTTGATTCATTGTTTAATGATTTTGAAAAAGAGAAAATTAGTCGGACAATTTATGAAGAAACAAAAGAAACGTTTAAAAATAAATTGGATAAAACTAATCAACTAGTAAATGATATTTTTGTGCAATTGGAAGATATTAAACAAATGTATAATTTATCTAATAATGATATTGAACTTTTGAAAAATGTAAAAGATGAATTAAATCAATTAAATAAAGACTATGAAATTTTAGTTTCTCATACGTCTAATAATGCTTTTGCTTTTTCTAAGCTGGTTAAAGAAATAGAAGCTTTATCTGTAAAGTTAGCAAAAATTGAGGAAAAATTAGAAAATTCGTTAGATGCAATTGGTAGTATGAAAGAAGACGAAATTCGGGCACGTCAACAATTAGATGAAATTAGGTTAATTTTAAAAGATTCTAAAAGTAAACTTCGAGATTATAACTTACCGGTTATACCTAAAAGTTATTATGTTGAACTGAACGAAGCAAATGCAGCAATTCGTGAGATTGTTGTTGAACTTGAGAAAAAACCAATTACTATTAGTGTTTTAAACACTAGAGTTGATACAGCTCGAGATCTAGTTTTAAAACTTTTTAGTACTACTAAAGAATTACTAAAAACAGCGATGTTTGCTGAAATGGCGATTGTTTATGGTAATAGATATCGAAGTAGTATTCCTGAATTAGATAAAAATTTATTGTATTCAGAAATTCTATTTTTTAAAGGTGAATATCATAAATCTTTAGAATTATCAATAAACGCTTTAAATAAAATTGAGCCCGGCATCTATGATAAATTAATTAATTTGTATGGAAGAGAGTAATTTGCTTACTCTTTTTTATTGACTTATATAATTAATTTTGTTACGATTAAACCGTAAAAAGAGGAGGTCCATGTTATGGAAAAAATAATTTTAATAAAATATGGGGAACTTACAACCAAAAAGGGTAATCGTCATGTTTTTATAAATTTATTAAAAAATAATGTGAAAAAAATTTTAAAAGATTATGATGTTACAATAATTAAAGAGCGTTCCAGAATGTATATAAGTAGTAAAAAAGAAGATATTGATGAAATTGTTTTAAAGTTACAAAAAGTTTTTGGAATACAAAGTATAGTAATAAGTTATAAAGTGAATAATAATATAGATGAAATCAAAAATAAAGTTTTAGAAATTTTAAAAGAAGAATCTGTAAAATTTAAAACTTTTAAAGTTATTACAAAAAGAGTAGATAAAAATTTTGAAGTTAAAAGTATGGATTTCAATAATATTATTGGTGGATTGGTGTTAAAAAATACACATTTAAAAGTAGATGTTCATAATCCAGATATTAAAATTAATATTGAAATTAGACCTGAAGGTACATTTATTTATTTAAACGAAATTGCAGGAGCAGGTGGATATCCTGTTGGTATTCAGGGCAAAGGGCTTTTAATGTTAAGTGGAGGTATTGATAGTCCTGTTGCGGGTTATCTGGCTTTAAAAAGAGGAATAGATTTAGAATGTATTTATTTTGATTCTCCTCCTCACACAAAGGTTATGGCTAAAAACAAAGTGATTGAATTAGCTAATATTATTAATGAATATTCAGGTAATATTAAAGTCCATGTAATTCCTTTTACAAAATTGCAAGAAGAAATATATAAAAATGTTGATAATAGTTATATTATTACCATTATGCGAAGAATGATGTATCGAATAGCAGAAAAAGTGGCTAAAAAAAGAGGATGCAAAGTAATAATTAATGGCGAAAGTATAGGACAAGTTGCTAGTCAAACTTTAGATAGTATGGTTGCAATAAATCATGTTACTAATATGCCAGTTATCAGACCAGTTGCTTGTATGGATAAAATAGAAATTATCGATTTAGCACGTAAAATTAACACTTATGAAACAAGCATTTTGCCCTGCGAAGATTGTTGTACGCTTTTTATTCCTAAACATCCAGTAATTAATCCTGTGCTTGAAAAATGTATAAATATGGAAAAGAATTTTGATTATGAATCGTTAATTGAAGAATGTATTAATGATATGGAGACTATTACTAATTTAAAAACAGATTTTAAATTAGATAATATTGATGATCTGTTATAGGAGAAAATTACCATGTATTTTTTCATCATCCGTACACAAGGTAATAGTGTACAGGAGGTGAAATGTATGAATAATGCAAAACAAACTGGAAACACTAATCGTTTAGTTGTACCAGGAGCTAGACAAGCAATTGATCAAATGAAGTATGAAATTGCTAATGAATTTGGTGTTAATCTTGGACCAGATACAAGTGCACGTATGAATGGTTCTGTTGGTGGTGAAATTACTAAGAGATTAGTTCAAAGAGGACAACAAAACATCAGTAATTCAGCAAATTTTCAAACAAAATAAATAAAAATGGACAGATAAACACTGTCTTTTTTCATAAAAAAACTTATTTTTATTGCCATAACTTACCGATGTAAAAATTACATTATTTATGACAATTTGTACAATCTATTAGTAAAGGTGGTGAGAAGCATGAATAATACAAATGTAAGTTCAAGAAACACAAATAAATTAGTCGTGCCGGGTGCAAAACAAGCACTTGAGCAAATGAAATACGAAATAGCACGTGAATTTGGTGTTAGTCTTGGACCAGATACAAGCGCTCGTTTAAATGGTTCTGTTGGTGGCGAAATTACAAAAAGATTAGTTCAATTAGGCCAACAACAAATTTCAAATAGCCAAACTCAATAATAAAAATTGAAAGTTAAGTTGGTTTTCCAACTTAGCTTTTTGTTTTAAATAACATATATAAATCATGTAAAAATGATTTTAGATAAAAGTAGATAAACGAAATGAAATAACTTCTATATTATTTTTCATTAGTGCACAAAAAAAAGATGAAGAGGAAAAATTTTTAATTACTCTTCATTTTCTAAAATTTTATCAATAATACCATATTCTAAAGATTCTTTGGCATTCATAAAATTGTCACGTTCAGTATCCATCTCAACCTTTTTTAATTCTTGACCGGTATTTTTAGCAAGCATAATATTTAATTTATTTTTTAATTTTAATATGCGTTCAGCAGCAATTTTAATATCAGTTGCTTGACCTTGAACTCCTCCTAAGGGTTGATGGATCATTATTTCTGAGTTAGGAAGGGCGTATCGTTTCCCTGGAGTACCACTAGAAAGTAGTAGAGCTGCCATGCTTGCTGCAATACCAACACAAATAGTTGAAACATCACTTTTGATATGATTCATAGTATCATAAATGGCAAGACCACCATTAACACTTCCTCCTGGGGAATTGATATATAAACTAATATCATCATTATTTATTGAATCTAAGTATAAAAGTTGAGCAACAATAGTATTAGAATTAACATCGGTAATTTCACCTGATAAAATGATGATTCGATCTTTTAATAATCGTGAATAAATATCATATGCTCGTTCTCCGTTATTTGTTTTTTCAATCACTGTCGGAATTAGGCCCAAAATATCATCTCCTAATATTATAATAAGTGTAAACTATAAAAATATGTATTAAAAAATGTGACAAAAACTTGTTTATTTGGTAAAATATAATTATAAAAGAATAGAGGGATGATATATGGATAAAACAGTTGTAGTAAATTTTCGTAATATGATTTCTAAATCATTTCCGATTGGAACTACTTTATATGAAGTAAGCAAAAGTTTTCAAAAACATTTTAATTATCCTATTTTAGTTGCACGTGTTAATAATGATATTATGGATTTAAGTGAAAAATTAACCCAAAATTGTAATATTGATTTTTATGATCGAAGTAGTACCATAGGTAATGGTGTTTATGCTAGAAGCCTTTATTTTATGCTCGTTTTAGCTGTCAAAAAAATTTTAGGAAATAATGCTGATGTAATTATTGAACATTCAATTGATAAAGGCGTTTATTGTGAAATAACAGGAGAGGATATTGATAAACCAATTATTGAAAAAATTGAAAATAAAATGCATGAAATTGTGCAGGAGGGACATTTATTTACTAAAATAAATGTTTCTAGATACGATACAATTAGATATTTTAAAAAAATAAAAAGAATGGATAAAGTTAATGCTTTGAAGTATATTAGTAATAGTTACATCAATTTGTATCGTCTAGATAATTTATATGATTATTTTTATAGTGAAATGGCTTATAGTACTAAAGACATTAATGATTTTAAATTAACATATATTAAAAATAATGTTTTTGTGTTAAGTTATCCTGATATTTATAATCCCGAATGTACATTAGATTATGTACATCATAAAAAGTTGTTTGATGCTTTTTTAGATTATACAAAATGGGGGCGTGTTTTAAACATTTCAACTGCAGCTGATTTGAATAAAGCAGTTTCAACGGGAAAATATGATGATTTAATTAGATTAGCTGAAGCATATTTTAACAGCCAATTAACTAGAGTAGCTGATGAAATCGCGTCACGTCGAAAAGATATAAAAATTGTTTTAATTGCGGGACCAACATCAAGTGGGAAAACCACAACTTCTAAAAAATTAGAAATTTATTTGCAAAGTCATGGTTTAAAAACGCATCAAATTTCATTAGATAATTATTTTTTAAATCGTGAGGACACCCCTAAAGATAAAAATGGTAATTATGATTTTGAATCAATTCGTGCAATTGATTTGGAGCTTTTTAATCAACATTTAGTTAAATTATTAAATAACGAAAAAGTTCTATTACCAGAATTTAATTTTGTAACTGGTAAACGTGAATATAAAAATAATTGGTTACAATTAGGGGAAAATGACATTATTATTATTGAAGGTTTACATGCCCTAAATGAGGAGTTAACAATGTCGATTGAAAGAAAACACAAATATCATATTTATATAAGTCCTCTTACTCAATTAAACATTGATATTCATAATCGTATTCATACAAGTGATACGAGAAAATTAAGAAGAATTGTTCGCGATAATAAGTATCGTGGTTATAGTGTTTCTGATACATTAAAAATGTGGGATAAAATTAGAGATTCTGAAGAAAAACATATTTTCAAATATCAAGATTTAGCAGATGTCATCATTAATTCTGCTTTAGTATATGAATTAGGAGTATTAAAAACTTATGTGGAACCACTTCTATTTTCAGTAGATGAAGATGATGAGGTTTATCCTGAAGCAATAAGGTTAATTAATTTTTTGAGAAGTTTTTTACCAATACCAAGCGATAATGTGCCAAACGATTCAATTTTAAGAGAGTTTATAGGTGGCAGTTGTTTTTATGAAAAATAAGAAAGAGGGGATGATACATGAAGAAAGTTGCAATTAATGGTTTTGGAAGGATTGGAAGATTAATTTTTCGTTTGCTACAAGGTGATGAAAATTTAGAAGTTGTTGCTATTAATGATTTAACTGATGCTGAACAACTAGCTTACCTATTAAAATACGATACTAGTCATAGAAACTATATGCCTGATAAAATAAGTTATGACAATGACTACATTATTGTAGATGGTAAAAAAATAAAAATATTTTCAGAAAAAGATCCGAAAAATTTACCATGGCAAGAGCTTGATATTGATTTAGTATTTGAATGTACAGGAATATTTAGAAGTAAAGAAAAAGCTATGGCCCATATCGAAGCGGGTGCTAAAAAAGTGATTATTTCTGCACCAGCAAAAGGGAATGAAAAGGTAAAAACAATTGTTTATAATGTTAATCATGATATATTAGATGGTAGTGAAGAAGTAATAAGTGCGGCAAGTTGTACAACTAACTGCTTAGCACCAGTTGTCAATTTGTTAGATAAACATTTTGGAGTAAAAAAAGGATATATGACAACTGTTCACGCTTATACTAATGATCAATCAATACTAGATCTTCCACATAAAAAAGGCGCAAATTCAAGGCGTGGGAGAGCTGCAGCGGCTAACATTATTCCATCATCAACGGGTGCTGCAAGTGCAATTGGGTTAGTTATACCAAAATTAAATGGAAAATTAGATGGAACTGCTCTTCGTGTTCCAACTACTACTGGGTCAATTGTTGATTTAACCGTTGAATTAGAAAAAAAAGTAAGTGTTGAAGAAGTAAATGAAATGTTTAAAGAGAATCAAAATGAAACAATTGCTTTTACCATGGATCCAATTGTATCAAGTGATATTATTGGCTCGCATTTAGGTGCTCTTGTTGATGGTCAATTAACAAATGTGCTTGATGTTGATGGAAAACAATTGGTAAAAGTAATGGCTTGGTATGATAATGAGATGGGTTATAGTGCTCAAATGGTTAGAGTTGCTAAACATTTATTAAGTTTAAAATAGATTGGAATTATCCAATCTTTTTTTAATACTTGAATATTATAACAAAACAAGATAAAATAATAATTAGAAGATAGGTGGTTTAATGAAGGAAAAAAAAGCGTTTACATTAGTTGAATTGCTTGGAGTAATAGTTATTTTAGGATTAATAGCAATAGTTACTTTTCCTAATATTATTACTTTATTAAAAAAATATGGAGAAAAAGATTATGAAAGATTTGTGAAAGATCTGCAACTTGTTACTGAAAGTTATGTTAATGATAACATTGATAAATTAAATTTAAAAGAACCTGGTGATGTAGAATTTATAGAATTAGGGGATTTGGTAAACGCTGGGTATCTAAGTAAAAAAAAGATTAATCCAAAAACGGAAAAAGAAATTGAATTAAACACGACAATGATGGTAACAGTTTTAAATGATAAAACAAGAAATTATGAGTATACAGGTGTAGTTAATGGTATTCAAAATTATCGAATTAATAATTTAAAAGTTATGTATGATGGATATAATAAATTAAAAGAAAATAATGGTCAAATTATTTGGGAAGATGTAATGGGTAATATTGCTGGTGTTTTAATAAATGGAGCCGGTGTTGAAGATTGGTATGACAATCGAATTAAGTTATATGATATAGCTAATTATATTCAAATTCCAGGATCATCTTCGTTAATTCCGTATGATTCAGATGTTACTATTGAAATTGTTTATGAAATACCTTCTGAAGGACAAGATTTAACATTTAGGAATCAAGGTTTGGGACTTTATTATTTTGATTTGTATACTGATGGTTTAATTCTTTCAATGGTTAGAAATAGTACTGATACAGCCAATTATTGGCCAGCTGCTACTAGTTTGGCTATGCGTCAAATTAATAAAGTTCATACATTAGCAGTTACAATGAAAAAAAATGAAGATTTAATTAATTTTAATTATTATGGAGATGGTAAAGCTCTACAAATGAGTAGTGCCACCGGTTTAAAACATAATAATGATGATTTTACTATTGGAAAAGACTATACAACTGAAGCATCGGTTGTTAATATATATGGCTTTAGGTTATATGATGCTGCGCTTACCGAAGAAGAGATTGCTAAAAATCATGAAATCGATATAAATAGATATAGTTGGAGGGGAAAATAAAAAATGAAAAAGACAATAAAAGATTATGATTTAAAAGGGAAAAGAGTTATTATTAGATGTGATTTTAATGTACCAATTAAAGATGGAGTTATAACTGATGATAATAGAATAATTGCAAGTTTAAAAACAATTAATTATGCCCTTGATAATGGCGCTAAAGTTATTTTGATGTCACATTTAGGCAGGATTAAAAGTGAAGAAGATAAAATGAAAAACTCATTGAAAGTAGTAGCAGATCGACTAAGTGAATTTTTAAATAAAGAAGTTATTTTTATTCCGGAAACAAGAGGAAGTAAGTTAGAAAATGCAGTTAAAAATTTAAAAGAAGGAGAAGTAATTTTAATTGAAAATACCAGATTTGAAGATTTTCCGCAAAAGCGTGAAAGTGGAAATGATCCAAAACTGGCCAAATATTGGGCCAATTTAGGGG
>ERZ773359.3830-NODE-3830-length-16634-cov-20.946921_pt1 | contig 16634 bp, 14 predicted proteins | sample MGYA00374955_ERZ773359 | MGnify/ENA primary metagenome ERZ773359 (study PRJEB29098, sample SAMN04486028) | biogas fermenter metagenome | study: EMG produced TPA metagenomics assembly of the Biogas fermentation microbial communities from Germany - Plant 4 DNA1... | reverse complement strand
CATCTATATAATCTAATTCTTCATACCCAAACACTCCAGGAGCCATATACTGGTATTGTATACCTTCAAAGGATAGGATGGCTGGCGTTAAATTATTGCATAGGTCCATGCTCCTAAGACGGTTATAATTAAGCCTTGCAATACTATCGTTACACTTCCAAAGGGATTTTAATTCATCATAGCTTAGTCCCCTCATATAATCTAATAGCTCCTTAGTCTTATCTATGAAAACAGGCATATGCCTGTGATAAAGCACATCATTATCTACTTTCATCTTCTTGGCAGGTGAAATTATAATCCTCATATTTATCATCTCCAAAACTAGCTTAATTACCAAAACTTTTCTAATTCTGCTACCATTTGTCCCACATTCCAAATATTTATATATCCTTTCCATTCCTTTGGAAATAGGGACTTATACTTAGGTGTCCCATACCTATCATCTATTAGCAGTACTGCCCCCTTATCTTGTGGAGACCTAATAACCCTGCCTGCTGCTTGCAGAACCTTGTTTATGCCTGGATACACATAAGCATATTCAAAGCCTTCTCCTAGATGGTGTTGGAAATAATCTTTGATAATATCCCTTTCAAAACAAATCTGTGGAAGGCCTACTCCTACTATTACAGCACCAATAAGCTTATCTCCTACTAAATCGATGCCTTCAGAGAATATGCCCCCCATTACTGCAAGGCCTATTATATTATCTTCTTCGAAGTTTTGCAAAAATTCCTCCCTTTCAACTTCCGTCATATTGCTTTCTTGAACTATTATATTTAAATCCTTGTTTCTTCCCAATAATAATTCGTGTATTTTTTTCATATAGGCATAGGAGGGGAAAAATATAAGGTAATTACCTTTTTTAGCAGAAATAAAGCTTTCAATATATTTAACTACGTCTTCATAAGTCCTTTCCCTATCCTTATACCTGGTAGAAATATTAGCTGCTACTAAAAGGCACAGGTTTTCCCTAGGAAAAGGAGAGCTTAGCAATATATTATAATCATTTTTGTCCCCACCTAGCAAATCCATATGATAATCCATAGGGGTTAGGGTTGCTGAAAAGAATATGCTGCTCCTTCCCCTAAGTAGGGCTTCCTTTAACAAGTAAGATGAGTCAACGCAAAACAGCTTTATTATTATATCCTTAGCTTCTTCTCTTATATAGGTTACATAATGGTCATCATATAGGTCTGAAATCTTTATAAAGGCCATCAGGTTAAAATATAAGTCCAAGACCCTTTCATATTCCTCATGGTTTTTTTCTTCCACTAACCAGGGTTCAAGGTTTGTAATTAACCTTTTTATTGGATAGTAGAGGTCTATTATTTCCTCTCTTTGATAGTATTCCCCGTCTATATTTAAATCCCTCTTTACCTTGTTTATTATGCTGTTTACCTTGTTTATGGCCTTATAAATATTGGGATGGCTTTCTTTAAAGATATTACTTATATCTAAGAGGCTACTTTTGTTGATTTCTGCTGAAAACATTTCCCTAGACCTATCCACTAAATTGTGGGCCTCGTCTATTAAAAATACATAGTCCTCCTTAGGATTTTCAAAGAACCTCTTTAAGTATACTTGAGGATCAAATACGTAATTATAATCGCAGATTATAACATCTGCCCACAGCGAAAAGTCTAAAGTGAATTCAAAGGGGCAAACATTATGCTTAAATGCATAGGATATAACTTCTTCCCTTGTAACTAGGTCCTCATTTTCAAACATATCCATTATGGCATCATTGACCCTATCATAATGGCCCTTTGCAAATTTACAATCTCTAGGATTGCATTTTACCGCATCATTTAAACAGATTTTCTCCTTGGCTGTAACTACCAGGGTCTTTGCCCTAAGACCCTTAGTCTTCATTAAGTCCATAGAAGCTATGGGGACTTCCCTAGTTATGGTCTTAGCTGTAAGGTAAAATATCTTGGATGTTAATCCTTCACCCATAGACTTTATAGAGGGAAATAGGGTTGATATGGTCTTTCCTATACCAGTAGGAGCTTGGACAAATAGCTTTTTTCCTTCTTCTATGGTTTTATAGACAGCAACAGCCAGCTCCCTCTGCCCCTTCCTATAGGATTCAAAGGGAAAGTCTAATTTTTTTATGGATTTTTCCCTAATTTCTCCCCAATAGAAAGTAGTCCTAGCCCATTTTATGTATTCATCTACTATGGGAAGGAAAAATTCTTCTAATTCCTTAAAGGTAAACTTCCTCTGAAATGTCTTGATTTCTTCTGTTTCTATATGAAAGTATGTCAGCTGAACTGTAATACTGTATAAATTGTTCTGATAACAGTATATATAACCGTAGGCTTTTCCTTGGGCCCAATGGAGTTCATTATAATCTTCTTCAATGTCTTCCAAGTCCTTAGTTGTACTCTTTATTTCATCTATTATAACTTCTTCTGGTGACTCAAATATGCCATCTGCCCTACCTTCCAACTGTATAAGGAAATCATCATAGTTAATACTATGCTTTAAGGTGACTTCCTTCTTATATTCTGGCCCATAGGACTTTTGCACCTTCTGATGGGCCTTTGTCCCTTCCAGGGCCCTAGACATGGACATAAAGCTATTATCTATATCTCCTGACCTTAAGACAAATTCTATTAAATTTCTAATGGATACTCTAATTTGGTTCTTCATTTTATCATCCTTAATTTTTACTATGATTATTATACCAAAAGACACTCCAAAAGGAGTGTCAAAATTAACTTCTTAGATATTGGCCTTGGCAGCCCTTATAAGTTCTTCAAATATCTTCAAGAATATGGGCTTTCTTTTCAGTAGGGCCTCAGGATGGAACTGTACCCCTATCATAAACCTATCATCAGCAGCCTCTACAACTTCTATTAGTCCATCATCAGCTACAGCAGCTACTTGAAGGTTGTCACCTAGCTTATTGATCCCCTGGTGGTGGTAGGAGTTTACATAGATGGTATCCTGATTAAATATCTCATAGAACCTAGTTTCCTTCCTTATGCTTATGGAGTGGAACTCCTCCTCTATAGTTATATAGTCTGGACAATGGCCTAAGGAGCCTGGAAGCTGGCGGTCTATATCCTGGTAAAGGCTTCCACCCAGGTATACGTTCATCAGTTGAAGGCCCCTACAAATTCCAAGTATGGGCAGCTTCTTTTTGTAAGCCTTCTCAAATAAGCCAAACTCATATTCATCCCTGATGGTAGATACCCGTTTTATTTCCTTTAAAGGATTTTCTCCATAGTATAAAGGTGAAATATCGATTCCCCCAGAAAAAATTAGGCCATGAATTAAGTCCATATATCCATCAAAGGCCTCTTGGTCATTGGTAGTAGGAAGGATAACAGGAATCCCACCTGCTGCAAATACTGCATTGATATAATTGGTGTTAAGTGTATGAAAGCCTTGGACCTGTTCTTCAAAAGCTGTAATCCCAATAATTGGTTTCATATTAGTTTCCCCCTTATAGTCTTATATTCCATATACTGCCATTATATCAAAAGACACTCCAAAAGGAGTGTCTTTATTTTAATTACTGTTCTTTTTTTGAATCCTTAATCATATTATCCCATTTTTCTACTAGTCTGGCCCTGTTTTCTCCAGACCATTCTAAGTCATATGGGTTTAGCTTCACATTTGCCAATGGCTTAGCCTGCTCTGGAATCTTGGCATCTGGGTTTGTAGGGAATTGGTATGAACCATATTGTTGACCAATCTCTTGTGCTTCCTTAGTTAAGGCCCAGTCCACGAATATCTTTGCAGCTTCCAGCTCAGGTGCACCTGCAATAATTCCAACAGCAGCTGTTGAATACCAAGTACCATCTTCTGGTGCAACTACAGATATATTTTCAAAACCTTCTTCAATATGTCTTAAGCCATTATGCATAAATGTAATACCTATTGCAGCTTCACCTAAGCCTGCTGACATAGCTGGAGCTGAACCAGATTTTGTATATTGCTTAATATTATTATCTAACTCTACCATATACTTTAGACCCTCTTCCTCTCCAACTTCATAGATTTTTCTACCACTTGGGTTTGCAGCCTCAACAAATAAAGTATACTCTCCCACATCTACATAGTACTCTTGAGCATTTCCCATAAAGGTGGATAAGGTGATTTTTCCATCAAATTTTCCCTCTTCTCCTATGTTTATTGCCTCAGGCCTGATAACCCCTCGTACCCTTTCTCCAACCTTAAATGTTCTTTCTCCCTTTATTGGAACTCTAGCTATATTGTTTAACATTTCAACCATTAATTCTTTTCCTTCAATTCCCTTAATTACTCCATCTACAAAATTTGCTGTTCCAATAAAATCTGCAATGAATTCGGTTGCTGGTTGTTGATAGATTTCTTGTGGTGTACCAATTTGTTCTATTTTCCCTTTATTCATGATGATTACTCTATCTGATAGGCTCATGGCCTCTGCTTGGTCATGGGTTACATAAATGCTTGTTAAGCCTAGTTCTTTTTGTATCCTCCTAATTTCATTCCGCATATATACTCTTAGCTTTGCATCTAAGTTAGATAAGGGCTCGTCAAATAACAATACTCCCGGCTCCATAACTAAGGCCCTAGCCAATGCAACCCTCTGCTGTTGACCTCCAGACAGTTGGCCTGGATTTCTTTTTTCTAAGCCCTTTAGGCCCACTAAGTCTATTATGTGTGAAACCTTCTTATCTATTAGCTTTGGATCCATTTTTCGGATTCTTAAGCCATAAGCAATATTTTCATATATATTATAGTGAGGAAACAAGGCATAACTTTGAAAGACCATGGCAATGTCTCGTTTATTGGGAGGTTGATTGTTTATATTTTCTCCGCCTAGTATTATATCTCCAGAAGTGGGAGTTTCAAAGCCTGCAATCATCCTCAATGTAGTAGTCTTACCGCATCCAGATGGGCCAAGTAATGTTACAAACTCACCTGGATTAATAGTAACTGATATATTGTCTACTGCTCTAAATACTCCTTCATTGTTATGGCTTTTAAATTCCTTAGTTACATTTCTTAGGATTACATTTTTTGATTCTTTCATAATTATTCTCCTTTAAGTCAAGTTAATATTATCTTTACTTACACCTAGCAATCCAACAGCCTTATACATGATAAATATGGCTATATATACAATCACTATTAAAATAGTTGAGAAAACTGATGCAGTACCAAACCTGCCTACTTCTACTTGGTCTAAGACAACTATTGTTAGTAGCCTAAATCTAGCAGAGATCAAGAATATTACAGCACTTAGGCCAGTCATACTCTTAATAAAGGAATATATCAATCCCCCTAAAAATGCTGGCTTTATCATAGGCAAAGTAATGGTAGTAAAGACTTTAAAAGAATCAGCCCCTAGGCCTTGAGCTGCCTCTTCTATACTTGGGTCAATTTGCTGCAATGTATTAATACCAGATTTAATCCCCATTGGTATAGTCCTGGCAATAAATGCAATGATGATAATTGCTGCTGTACCTGTTAAGACAATTGGTGGAGAGTTAAAGGCCAGTATATATCCAATGCCTATAACTGTTCCCGGAACTGCTATCCCAACTACAGACGTAAAGTCAATGAAATTTCGCCCAATAAACCTCTTTCTAACTATTAAATAAGCAATTATCATCCCTAGAATTCCCGTAAAAGGTAACCTTGGAAAAGGTATCCCACCTTGAACCTCCTAAATTTTGAGAAGCTTCCTCCATTGAGGGATCTATTGTTCTTAGAACCCCACTTAAAATTAAGTAGGCCATTGGGAAGAATGACAAAGTTTGTACTAGAATAAGTCCTGGCAAACCATAGATATTAAAGTCCCTTAAACCTAATAAGGAGTAAGTGATTAGCCCTCTACTACCAAATAGGTAAATAATAGATAAGGATATTGCAAAGGGTGGTGAAATCATTGGTAAAAGGGCTATTAAATTGAATATCTTTTTCCCAGGCATTTTTATATAGGTTTCTGCATAAGCAAAAATATAGCCTACTATAGTGGATAAGATCCCTGTAATAGTCCCTAATAATAGGGTATTTTTAATGGCTTGAACATTGGAGGAAGACTTAAAGGCTCCAATATAGGCCTTTAAAGTAAAGTTGCCATCTAAATCTACTAAACTTTGCTTCAACACCTCATAAAGAGGCAAGACAATGAATACGAATAGGGAAAAAATAACTAAGATTATAGTGATAAACAACATGGGATCCCTAAGAATTTTTTGAAATCCTGCAGTATTTTTATTCATATAATTACACTCCTTACCTTTCCCCAGCCATAACATACATTAGCTTAGGGGAAAATAATGGTTCCAATCAGTGTGAAATACTCCGTCTTCATCAATCCTATTGTAAGTATGGGCACCGAAAAAATCCCTTTGGGCTTGAATAAGATTGGCTGGGAGCCTTTCCTCAATCATACTAAAGAAATAATCTAAGGACGAATTAAGTCCAAAAGTTGGAATATAATAATCCTTTGCTATACCAGTTATATATTTAACTGAGTTGATTTTCTCCATTAGATAGGATAAAGCTTTTTCACTATTTAACAAGTTAACATTATCCTTATTTTCATCTATAATTTCAATAAAAAAGTCTAGCATCTTGGCCCTAATGATACATCCGCCCTTCCAAATCCTCAGTACTTCTGAAATATTAATATCAAAGCCATAGGCCTTAGATGCTTCTGAAATCAACCAAATTCCCTGTGAGAATATGATAAAGTTAGTAAAAAGCAAAGCTTTTTCTAATTGGCTGATTAACTTTTCTCTGTCTGAAAATCCTTTAGGTAAGTCTTTGTTTACCTTCCTTGAAAGTTCAACTCTATCCTCTTTAAAGAAGGATAACTGCCTGCTTTCTACGGCTGCATTAATGGATGAAGCTGGTATTCCAAGCTCATAAGAGATTTGAGCTGTCCATTTCCCAGTCCCTTTTTGTCCAGCCTTGTCTAATATCATATCAACTAAGGGCCTCTTAGTTTTTTCATCTTGTAATTTGAAAATCTTGTAGGATATTTCCATTAGGTATGAATTTAGGTCTCCCTTGTTCCAGTCTTCAAAGACTTCTGATATTTCATCTGCAGAGAGTTTCAATACCCTTCTCATAATGTCATAGGCTTCTGAAATGCCTTGCATCAATCCATACTCTATGCCATTATGTAACATTTTGATGAAATGACCTGCTCCACCATTACCTATATAAGTACAACATGGACCATCTGCGGTCTTGGCGGCAATTTTTAACAGTAGGTCTTCAACTAGTTCATAGGCTAGTTTAGTCCCTCCTGGCATTATGGAAGGCCCTTGTAAAGCACCCAGTTCTCCACCCGATACTCCTATTCCTAAATATAAAATCCCCTTTTTCTCTAATTCTTCCATTCTTCTTGTAGTATCTGGAAAGTAGGTGTTACCACCATCCATAATAAGGTCCCCCTTATTTAAGTGGGGTACCAAGCTTTGAATCATATCATCTACTGCCTTGCCTGGCTTAATCATCAGAAAAATCTTTCTAGGTCTATCTAATGATTTTACAAAGGTCTCAATATCGTAAAAATCCTTGATATTACGATTTTTCCTTCCTTGTCAAAGAAAAATGCCCAGTTCAGTTAATAACCTGGGCATTTTATTATTCATATTCACAATTGAGGTCATGTTTTGCCAGCTTTTCTTTTAAAATATAATCTAAAAATTCCCTTACTGCCCCATTTCCTCCGTCATACTTGGATACAAAGTCTGCTATATTTATTATTGCCTTAGCTGCATCTCTTGGGCATCCTTTTAGTCCACATAATTTCATGGCAGTATAGTCATTTTCATCATCGCCTATATAGGCAATATTAGTAAATTTCAAATTGTATTTGTCTAATAAATCATATAAAACTTTAACCTTATTGGATACTCCCTGATATAGTTCAGAAATTTTCAGCTCTTCCGCCCTTTTATTCAATATGGAAGATTCTCTGCCAGTTATGATTACAGGGATAATGCCAAATTTTGGCAGCTGCTTTATCCTTAAACCGTCTTTTGCATTGAAGGCTTTGAAAACTTCTCCATCTTTTCCCATATATATCTTTCCATCTGTAAGTGTACCATCTACATCCATTACAACCATTTTTATCTCCTTCTTGTCCATTGCAACACTCCTAATAAGATTTAATAGAGTATATCATAAAGTGGAACATCTTTGTAGTTGACCAGTTGTAAAGTTTATACAAGCCTTATGTACTTATCCCTTAGATTCCATAAGTATATTCTCATAATTTATTATGCCTAAGGGACTTAGCCTTGCCCCTACAATACCCTTCCTTGTAACTATGGCAGTCTTGGGATGGAAGACAGGGGCCCATGGACAATCTTCTATGATGATATTTTGTATTTTCTTATATATTTCAACCTTTTTATTGGGATTTATTATTTCTTTTGCCTCATCCATTAATTCAACAACCCTTGGATTATTGTATCTAGTAAAGTTGGTCTGGTTGTCGTAGTTAAATATAGGTTGTAGGAAATTATCTGGGTCTCCTGTATCTGCTATCCATCTGCCTATGAATATGTGGCATCTGGCAATATTTTCAGGCCTCAGATAGTCCCTTGGAGGAATTTTTGTAATCTCTAAATCTAGGCCTAATTTCTGCAAATCCTCTATTACATACTGGCTTAGTCTGTAGAATAGGGCATTTTCAGGTTCATCCCTTATGATAACCTTAACTTTCTGGCCATTTAACAAGCCTTCCCTATTTAAAATCTCCTTGGCCATGGTAGGATTATAGACGTAGCCAGGAAGGTGGCTGTTATCTATAATCTTTGGAGGAATTGGCCCTTTGGCTTCTTCACCTAAGTCTCCTAAAATATTATCTATTATCCTCCTTCTATCAATGCCTATACTTATTGCCCTTCTAGCCTCCCTGCTCCTTGCCAATATGGAATTGCTTTCTAAGTTAAAGCCTACATAATAAGTTCCTAAAACATCTCCAAGGCCAATGTTTACATCTGGCAATATCTTTATCCTATCAAGGTCTTCCTTGCCATTTACGGTAATTAAGTCATATTTACCCTCAGCTATACCTTCTACCAAGTCATCATGCCTATAATTGACTATGATTTTGTCAATGAAGGGTTCACCACCATAATAATCTTTAAAGGCCCTTAGTACACAGGATTCATCAGTTACTTCTTCAAGTATATAAGGGCCGCAGCCTGTTAGTTTGCCCTTTTCAACATCTTCCTTAGCTAGTATTGCTGTAGTAAACTGGCCTAGATTTAACAAGAATCCACTATAGGGACTAACTAGCCTAATGGATAGCCTGTACCTATCTAAGACTTTTACGCCACTTATTTCATTGGTCCTTCCATTTATATAATCCTCTGCTCCCTCAATATGGTCTAAGAACCAAGTATTAGGCGAACCAAGACTTGGAGAAGTCATCCTTTCGTAGGAATATTTTACATCTTCAGCAGTTATCTCCCTACCATTGTGGAACTTTGCTCCCTTTCTCAATGTAAATATCCAAGTTAGTCCATCTTCTTCCACATGCCAGTTTTTAGCCAGACCTGGAGATACTTCTCCAGTAGAGCCTACATACAGGAGGGCGCCATAAATATTCATTAGGATTTGTGCACTATCCTGGTCATTGGCCAAGTGAGGGTCAAATTCTAAGGGTTTATTATTTATGGAAATATTCAAGACAGTATCTTCTTCCTTATCATCTACTATGGTCTCTAGTAGTTTGTTGGAAATAGCCATTAAATCCTTAGAGGCTAAGGACAATGTATCTAGTGAGGTTCTAGCATATTGAGTATTTAAGGCTGCAATATCTACCAAGGAAATGACCTTATTGGAATTTTCAGTCATATCCTGGGTACAGCTGATTACATATTCTAAGCTTTCAGTTTGTTTTGCTATGGCAGTATTTATCTCCTCTGAAACCTTTGTGGTTGCATTTACAGCCCTTATTATATCGTCAAAAACGGATTTTGTTTCTTCGGCAATATTGGTTCCCTCTTGGATTTTCTCCATACTATTATTCATGGCAGCTATGGTATTTGAGACCTCATCATTAATCTCTTTGATGACTTTTGCTATTTCGTTGGCAGATTTAGTACTGCTGTCTGCCAGCTTTTTAACTTCTTCAGCCACAACTGCAAACCCTCTGCCTACTTCACCTGCCCTAGCAGCCTCTATTGAGGCATTGAGGGCTAAAAGGTTAGTATTATATGCTATTCCATTTATGACCTTTATTATTTCATCTATTTGTTTTGCCTTTTTACTTAAATTGTCAACTACTTCTCTAGCATATACCATGGACTTTTCTATTTGCTTCATTGCATTAATGGAATTGTTAACTGCGTCATTACCAGTGCTGGCTATATTTAATGTATCAGCAGCTATTTGTTTTGAACTTTCTGTATTGGCATATACTTCTTCTGCCAAGGCTGAATAGCTGCCAATTTCATTGATTACCTTGTTTATTGAATCCATTTGTACTTCTACATGATCTGCCAAATCATATGTAATCTTAATTAGGTTGTCTGTAGCAAAGGCTGTCTCCTCTATTTTTTGGGAAAGTCTTTCTACTATGTGTTGTTGGTTTTTCTTTAATATCCCCAAATTTACTTGGCCTTTTTCTTCTACCAGATTCATTGCCCCCTCTGTTTTGGGAACATATTCTTTTTTTCTGTATTTAAAGATTTTAAACATTCCCCTTCCCACCTTTATGCAAATAAACTTTATCTAGTTAAATTAATAATATTATATAATATAAATTTAAATTGTCCATGTTTTTTGAAAATTTATAACAGAGTTAAATTTTTAAGTATCTAGTTTTACACATCCAAAGCCTTGGCTGTTTTTACTTCCAAAGCCTGCATCTAAGCCTAGCTGCAACAGCCTCTTATCTCCCCTAATTAAGAATTTGCCGTCAGCACACTTTATTATAAAGTCTTTGTAATAGGTAAGGATTTGCTTGGGCTTGTCCAAGGGAACAATTTCTATGCCCTTATCAAGGCTTAAATCGGTATTGTAAAATGCATTATATTTTTTTACCAGGTTTTCACTTACAATCCTATTGAAATCCCTTTCCTGAGGCATGAAATAATAAGTAAATTTACTTTTATCCGTCTTATACAGGGTGCTATAGGCAACTATTCCAGATAAAGTCTCTACTATTATTTCATCATCCTCAACTGCACTATTTAAAATTTGTATTTCTTCAACCTTTAAATTGTTTTGCCCAAGGAATAGGTCTTCATTTTGAAGCATTGAATTTGCTATGGATTTACAGAAATCATCCAAGGGAGATGAAACAATTAATTCAATCCTCTTCCCAAAATTAAACTTTCCATTTTCATTTCTGGCCCTATTAAGTATCCTAGAAAAGGTAAATAGCTTAAATACCCTGCCATAGCTTATATACCCCTTATCATGTAAAAATTGGGCCAAGTCTTTGTCTATATTATTATAAATAAATGCCTGTATAATGTGGTTATAGTGGACAGGCAACATGATATTTTCATTACTTGTAAACCCTATCTTAATCTGCATAATATACCCCCAATTTAACTTTTAAAAATACTCTCTAAATATAACATGTTCAAATACACGGGTTATTTCTATTTTCCCATCTTGTCCCTTGATTTCCTTTGCCCTCCTACTGGTAGTTGAATATACTGCCTTTAACCCTTTCGCCCTGCAGAAATTAACAAGATCATAGGTTGCTCCATAGTCTCCTTGAACTAAGACATAGTCTCCCTTAGTAGCCACTTCTTCAAGCCAATTCTTTATTTCTTTAGTAATACCTGATATATCCTTTTCCTGGGGAGGGATTGAAGACCATTTTTCCTGTAAGTCTTTTGGCAAGTATAAGAATTCATCTACTCCTAAGTTTATCTCAGCATCCTCTATTTGTTTTTCAGTCAGTACATGAGAAAATATAAGTACCATCTTTTTCAAAATACTTCCCCCTCAGCCTTGTTTATATAGTATATATTCTACACAAATGTCGAAAATCCTTCCATTTTTTCTATTAATATTTTCTGTGAAAATTGTCTTTTAAACTTATTGGCCAATACCTAATAAAAAAGGCTCCTAAGAGCCTTTTTAAAATTATTCTTCATATTCACCTAATTCTACATCATAGATTAGCCATTCAGCTTCCCTATTCTTTATATTTAGTGTAATAGGCCTTGTTATTTCCTCCCCTTCTACACTAGTAACTTCAACTATTTTTCCCTCTACCTTGTATTCAGTAGGGGATATTTTCTCCAAACTTAGTATATCAATTTTCTCTGGCCATGGGCTGGATAACAGCCTTCCTGGTGCCTCATCTAGATTTTCTAGCCACCTATCTATAAGTTCATCAACTACATAATCACCATAGTTTTCCTTCATGGCCTTTTCCAAATCTTCCATGGGAGACAATAGGGGTACGTTTTTGAGTTTGCTACCAAATTCTTCAACTAGGCCAGCTATCTTCTCTTCATTTAACTTATCTACATCCACTTCCCCTTCTATTTTAATTTGGGGCTCATTTATCAGAGCATTTTCCTTATCCTTATCTTTAACACCACAACCAATAAGAGAAAGGCTCATTGTAACAGCTAATCCATAGACTAAGACCTTTTTCATATTACACCTCCATAAAAGTAGAATTCCTATTTACATTATAACAAGGAATTCAATCCTTTTATTTACAATGAGGTTACATATAGTTACAATAGGGTTACAGTATCTTATTAGACTAATTGGAAAAAGTTTAATACTTTCATTTACATGAAGATTACAATATTATCCTTGGTAGTAAATGATATCCTTAATCATATCCTCTCTTATTTCCCAAATATTGGCCTGTATACCAAAAATATCCCACTCTTCAATTTCAAATACCCTAATCCAGCTGTCCATTACCCTTTTCTTCTCCAAGGGATAAAAGTTTGCATATTTCCCATCTATGAAGGAAAAGGAATCCTTCAGTCCCTTCCTTTCAAGGTCTTTCCGGTAATCCATTAAGTCCTTTTCATCCTTGGGTATGTATAGGTGGTTTAGTACATAATCCCATTTTCTACCGTCGAAGTAAATTACTTCCGATTCATCTACTTCAAGTACATAAACTACAGTATTTTCAATGGGCCTTAACATATTTTCTTCACTTATGGAACACCAAATTGGAAATTCTACTCCTTCTGGCTTCTGAACCATCTTGCTAGCCTTGTCAACAAACCACCTGTATAAGGGTATATAGTGGTATGCTATATCTTCAAACTGCTCCTCTATGTATTCCTTCTTTACTCTATATACTCCTTGGGCTTTAATCTCATCTAAACTTCTAATGTCCTGCCTAGTCCAAAGGGTTACCTTCTTACTCATACAATCACCTCACAATGTATATATATACCCAATAAATTCATTATACCATTGGTTTTTTTCATTAATAAAAGTTAATTTAAATAAACCTTGTCCTCTGTTTAATGGGGAAATTTAAGGAAATATATATAATACAGTTGATAATGATTATCATTTGCTAATACATAACCCAATTATATAAGGAGGTAATTTTATGAGATTTGAAAGTGTTAAACCCATAGGTGAAACCCATTACAGGATTTTAGATATAGATGGCAAAATCATAAACGAAGAAGATCTACCAAATTTTACAGATGACCAATTATTGTATCTATATAGAACCATGATGTTTTCTCGAACCATTGATGAAAAAACCCTATCATATCAAAGACAAGGAAGAATGCTAACCTATGCTCCAAACATTGGCCAAGAGGCTACCCAAGTGGGCAGCGCCTATGCCATGGAAAAGGAAGACTGGCTGGTACCAGCCTTTAGGGAATTAGGGGCCTGGTTAGTTAGAGGGGTTCCCCTAAAAAATATTTTCCTATATTGGTATGGCAATGAATGGGGAAGCCATATGCCAGAGGGAGTTAAGGTCCTTCCCATATCTGTCCCCATAGCTTCACAGCTCCAACATGCAGCTGGCATAGGCATAGCCAATAATATCAAGGGAGAGAAAAACGTTGTTGTCACCTACGTTGGAGATGGAGGTACTTCCCATGGTGATTTCCACGAAGCAATAAATTTTGCAGCAGTATTTAATGCTCCAGTAATATTCATCATTCAGAATAATCAATACGCCATTTCAACAAAAAGGGAAATCCAAACAAAAAGTGAGACCCTGGCTCAAAAAGCCATTGCCTATGGAATTCCTGGCATCTTAGTAGACGGCAATGATATATTTGCCATGTATGCTGCTACAAAGAAAGCCATAGACAGGGCTAGAAATGGTGAAGGTCCAACTTTAATTGAAGCCTACACCTATAGATTAGGTGCCCATACTACTTCCGACGACCCTACTCTTTATAGGGATCAAGAAGAAGTAGAAGAATGGAAGGAAAAGGATCCAATATTGAGATTCAAAAAATATCTATTGAATAAAAATCTAATTAGTGAAGAATGGGATGAAAACCTGAGAAAAGAATTAGAAGAAATAGTAGTGTCTACCTTTGAAGAAATAGAAAATAAGTCTGATACTGAAATAGAAGATATATTCAAATACCATTTCGAAAAGATGCCTCCACAATTAGAGGAACAATTAAGGGAATATAAAGAATTTTTAGAAGGAGGTAAATAATATGGCCAATGTAATAAATATAGTTCAAGCTGTTAACCAGGCTTTAGAAAATGAAATGGAAAATGATCCTACCATAGTAGTCTATGGTGAGGACGTAGGTCTTGAAGGCGGAGTTTTTAGGGCCACTGTAGGCCTGCAAAAGAAGTTTGGTAAAGATAGAGTATTTGATACTCCCTTAGCTGAATCTGCCATAGTAGGTACAGCTGTAGGGATGGCCATAAATGGATTAAAACCAGTAGTGGAACTACAATTTATGGGTTTTTCCTATCCAGCCTTCAATCAGATAATCAGCCATGTGGCCAGGATGCGAAACCGCAGCAGGGGTAGATATAAACTGCCTATGGTAATCAGAGCTCCCTATGGTGGAGGTATTAGGGCCCTAGAGCACCATTCTGAAAGTACTGAAGCCATATATGCCCATATCCCTGGCCTAAAGGTAGTTATACCCTCTACCCCATATGATGCAAAAGGCCTGCTAATAGCAGCCATAAGGGATCCAGATCCAGTACTTTTCCTAGAGCCAAAGCGTATCTACAGGGCATTTAAGCAGGAAGTCCCTGAGAAGGCTTATGAGCTGCCAATTGGAAAGGCAAAAATTGTGGAAGAAGGAGAAGACGTAACTATAATTACCTGGGGAGCCATGGTAAGGGATGTTCAAAAGGCCAGTGAAATGGTGAAGGAAAAGGGTATCTACCCTGAAATAATAGACCTTAGGACCATATCCCCAATGGACAGGGAAACCTATGTAGAGTCAGTGAAAAAAACAGGCAGGGCCATCATAGTTCATGAAGCCCCCAAGTCTTTCGGGCCAGGAGCAGAAATAGTCTCTGTAATAAATGAAAAGGCCTTCCTATATTTAGAAGCTCCTCCAACCCGTATTGCTGGTTTTGATACTACCTTCCCACTGCCTAGAGGCGAAATGCATTATATACCTTCTCCTGAAAGAATTGCAAAGACCATTGAAGATATAGTGAAATATTAGGAAGGAGTGATTGTATGAAATTTGAATTTCGTTTTCCAGATATAGGAGAAGGTATTAGGGAAGGTACCTTAGTTAAATGGCTGGTAAATCTTGGGGATACCGTGGAAGAAGGCCAATCCCTAGCAGAAGTGGAAACCGATAAGGTAACTACTGAAATACCCTCTCCAAGAACAGGCAGGGTATTGGAATTAAAGTTTGAAGAAGGCGACACCATAGAAGTTGAAGATGTCTTTGTAGTCATTGAAACTGAAGGTGAAGGCGAAGAGCCTGTAGAAGTTGAAAACCAACCAGTAGATGAAGGAAGTGCTGGGGTAGTAGGAGAAGTAGTGGCCTCTTCAGAGGTAATTCCATCAAGTAATGAAGGACTGGATACTACACCAAGAGTAAGCCACAAGAAAAAAGTATTGGCTACTCCCGTTGCTAGAAAATTAGCTAAGGACTTAGGTATAGATATTACAAGTATTGTAGGCACAGGCCCCAATGGCAGGGTAATGAAGGAAGACATATTGAAGGCTAAGGAAGAATTATCAAAGCCTGTAGCTAAGCCTAAAGCGTTAGTGGAAAAGTTGGATATCCAGTATCCTAAGGAAGCTATTGAAAGAATTCCCCTATCTAGGATTAGAAAGACCATTGCTGAACAAATGGTAAAATCAAGATTTACCATACCCCATACTACTGCCATGGATGAAATAGACATTAGCAAATTAGTTGAATTTAGAAATAGATACAAGGATGACCTAAGGGAAGAAGGAATCAGCCTAAGCTATTTACCTTTTATCATAAAGGCTGTAATTAAGGCATTGAAGGAGTTCCCAGAATTTAACTCCACCTATGATGAGGAAAATGATGAGCTGGTACTAAAATACTTCTACCATATAGGCATAGCCACAGATACAGAAAGAGGCCTAATGGTACCAGTACTAAGGGATGCAGATAAGAAATCTATTGTAGACCTAGCTAAGGAGATAGAGGACCTAACTACTAGGGCCAAGGAAAACAAGGCAGAACTCCATGAGTTAAAGGGTAGCAGCTTTAGTATTACCA